>Ga0334884_1000143_pt1 | contig 133755 bp, 134 predicted proteins | sample GraSluR1_MG_7_FD_207215 | JGI IMG/M metagenome (GOLD analysis project Ga0334884, IMG submission 207215) | Sludge microbial communities from methane-producing bioreactor in Wageningen University, Netherlands - Granular Sludge_12_05 R1 | ecosystem: Engineered > Bioreactor > Anaerobic >... | reverse complement strand
ATAAGTTCCTTATCTAAGCGTTCTAAGCAATGAGCCAAACTCTCTGTAAAGACCTTACTCATCAAACTCATCATTTCTGTTTCTAACTCAGATAAATGTTTACTAGTCTTTAAAATTTTTCCAATCTTTGTTACAATAGTCATAGGTTCTATATCCTTTTGGGTTATTTCGTCATTTCCTAGGATATAGGACTTTTTTTATTTTGAAAACATGTAAACGTTTTTCCGAGTATTATTTTACACTAACATAAGTTATCTTACGTCCTGCTCAATGAATAAAACTGAAAGTTAAATCTGCTTAACTGAATGACAATATTTCTGTAGTCTCAACCTAAGCCCGAGACATCAAAGCTACTGTCTCCACGTGTTTTGAGATGAGGGGATAGATATCAAATATTGGTAAATAAAATATTTTAATTTTAAGTTCTCTTTGAGGGAACATATCCAAGTTTGACTATCGATTGTGGGAACATATCGATAGTTGGCGCCACAATCTTAATTGTTCCATGAATAAAAGCATTATTTTCAATGTCCTTTGCACATAAGTCATCCGCAATAGTTATCAATTATCCTGCTATTGCAGTTTTCTTCAGTAACTTTTACAATTAACATTCTGCTGTTCTCAAACAAAGAAAGAATTGGCATTCCATTGCATTAAAAAAGGTAATTGTCCTACCTTTTTACAAAGACAAAGTCGCTCTAATTTCATCCTCAATCATTCTAATAGTCTTTTTGTTCGTATCAATTTTTATTGTCTACGTGGTTGGAGTGCTGCTAAGCCATGTGATTTAACTGTAGTCAAGAGATAGGGCCAAGCATTCTTATTCCTTTTAATCGGACTACCATTTGCTAAACGTTTCATTTGCCCTTCATAGTAGCTTACTCCAATAATAGGACCCAGAGTTTTGTCTAAGCTTGATAAACCTGTAGTCAAACGTGGTGTCGTAAGGTGAAAATCTTTTGTCTGCTTAATTTCTGTCACAAGATTAGGCATTAGAACAAAAGGTCTAGCCATGCCAATCATAGCAACACCATCATTTATTGCTTTCTCCATCTGTATTTTGTCTCTAAATCCACCTGTTGATACAATAGGAACAGTCGTTATTTTAGATAATGCAGTCGCATAATTTAAGAAACCTGCACCATTTTCATACTCGCTTCCGAAAACAGGAGTTTCGTAGTTACCACCAGAAATCTCTATCAAATCAATACCTAAATCAGACATGATTTTGACAACTTTCTGACAATCTTCAAAAACAAAACCCTCTTCTTTAAAGTCTGAAGCATTTAGTTTTAAGGCGATTGAAAAATTGGGATTAACCGAACGTCGAATTCCCTGATAGATTTCTCTTAGAAAGCGCATGCGATTGTCCAAAGAGCCCCCGTAATTATCCTTTCGGTGATTATCTGCCGGGGATAAAAATTGGTTGATAAGATAGCCATGGGCTGCATGGAGTTGTACACCCGAAAAACCTGATTCTTCCGCTCTTTGTGCTGCAACGACGAATTTCGTAATTGTCTCTTGAATTTCAACTAATGTCATTTCTCGCGGCATACGGAAAGCAGATGCTGAACTCCCTGATATTGGTATAGCACTAGGTGCAATTGGTTCTTCTTGAATAGAGCGGTACATCTGTTTACCAGGATGATTAAGTTGCAGCCAGATGGGCGTCCCCTTTTTTTTACCTACCTCTGCCCAAGCCTTGAAGACGTCCAATTTTTTTTCTGAGTCAAGGACAACATTTCCGGGTTCACCAAGGTAGCGACTATCTATCATGACATTCCCGGTCACTAGAACACCGACATCCTCACTAGCCCATTTGTCATAAAGCCTAATCAGTTCGCTACTTGGCAACTGATGACGGTCACCCATCGTTTCACTCATGGCTGATTTGAAAAAACGATTCTTAATTACTGTACCATTTGGTAAAGTTAAAGGCTGGAATAATAAGTCACCCATATCATATCACCTTATATTGCTCAATCTTCTCATCACAATAACGGATGAGGCGAGCAACCCTCTCTTTGGAATAACCCTTGTAAGAAACTCGTTTAAGCTTCTTACCATCAAAATAACGACCTGTGATACTTGCTGCCTCATCTGAAAGGCTAAGATAATATCCTGTCTCAATCCCTTGATCAAGATCCTTGGAGAAAAATTTCATCATACGGCTAAATAGCGAGCTCTGAACTTTGGCATCGCTGCTATCATTACCCAAATTCGTTGAAATCAAACCAGGATGATAACTGTTGATAGTAACCTTAGAAGCTTTTGCTTGCAACTGCTGCGCTAGGTAGCGACTGAGCCAGATAGTATAAAGTTTACCATTATTATAAGCCAATCCTGGTGTGTAATCCTCTATCATACCAAAATCAAGGTTTTTAACCTTGGCAAAATGGTGCATGAAAGACGAGGTATTGATGACACGACCTGCATCAGATTTTTCCAACAAAGAAAGCAGTTCTGTAGTCAAAATATACGGGACCTGAACGGACAACATAAAGGTCAATTCAACATCTTCAGCAGTTGCTTGGCGCTGACTGCCAGCATATAGCCCTGCATTATTAAAGAGAACATCAATCTTTTGGAAATCAGTTTTTATTTCATGTGCAAAATGATAGACATCAGACATTATAGAAAAATCAGCTAAGTAAGCATGCACCTGTTGATTACCCGATTTGAGCTGAATATCACTCAGAGCCTTCCTCAATTTTTCTGGATTACGCCCGTGTATGATAACTTCGTGACCTTCATTGGCCATTTTCTGTGCCAAGTGCTTACCAATACCATCCGTAGCACCTGTAATTAAAATAGTCTTTAGCATCTTCTATTCTCCTAAAAAATTTAGTAAATCATCTGCAAATTGATCGGCATACTGAAAAAGAGAACCATGACCTGCATTTGGATAGATAATGAGCTTGCTATTATGAATCTTACTATGCATGTCATAAGAATTCTCAGTAGGTACCATGGTATCATTATCCCCGTTGACAATGAGTGTCGGCTGAGTAATGTAAGTGAGGTCATCTGCATCAGCTTTGCCCCAACGATGGATTGCTCTTAGTTGACGCAAGAAACCGGGCACTGCCATTGGTTTATCAGCCATCTCCTCTGAACGACTAGATAATCGATTTAAAACCTTATTAGCCTCAACTTCCCCCTCAGCATCATGGCTGTAAAAAATATAGCGTTTTGGGTCAGTTCTATGAACAACAGCTTTAAACATGTCTGCAAAGGTTACCTGAGTAACCTTATCAATCCCATGTCCAGCACGTGGTCCAGTTCCAACCAAAATTAGGCGATTGACCAAGTTGTTATCAGCCCGTACGATTTCTTGAGCAATCATACCTCCCATGGAAAGGCCTAGCAGATTGATTTTGTCATACCCTATTTTTTCGATAATAGCTCTAACTTGTGCTGCCATACCTGGAATGGTTGTTGCAACCTGACCTTGACTAGCTCCCACTCCCGGTAAATCAAGTAAAACGATGTGTTGCTTTTCAGCTAAAAGGTCAATCAATTTAGGATCCCAATTATCCATGGTTGCTGCAAGATGAACCAACATCACTAGAGGGTATTTTGAATTACCTTTTCCTAATTCTCGGTAGGCAATTTCCTTTCCCTCAACAGCGATTAATTTACTTTTTGTTTTTAAGTATGTCATGATTTCTTTCCTTCAAAACTGATAACAGTTTTCCCTCGTGAACGACCATGGGCAACCTTGTGGAGTGCTTCATTGATTTGTTCAAAGGAATAGACAGTATCAATCGACGGTTTGATTTGAAGTTCTGTAAATAAATTGGCAATCTCTTGGAGTTGTCGACCATTTGATTCAACAAAAATAAAGTCATACGTCACACCGTATTTATTAGCCAATTGATCAAATTTACGCCCAACAAGTCCAAATAAAATCTGCTTCCATTTTGGTAGGTTCATACGTTTTGCAAAAGCACCATTTGGCATACCACGAAGAGAGACAAGCCGACCGCCCTTTTTAAGGATGCTCATTTGCTTCTCCGTATCTATACCACCGAGTGTATCAAGAACGTAATCAACTTGACTCAACGCTTGGGTGTAGTCTTCCGTTTTGTAATCAATAAATCGGTCTGCACCAAGTCCTAGTACACGCTCTTTATTTGAAATGTCACCATTCGTAATGACTGTCAGACCCTTGGCTTTTGCAATTGGAATTGCCATAGCTCCAACACCACCCGTACCGCCTGAAATAAAAAGGGTTTTACCACTTTCAGCTCCAATCAATTCAAGTGCTTGAGTGATGGTCAAAGCAGTCAGAGGAACAGCCGCTGCTTCAATGTCCGTTAGATAAGATGGTACATGGGCAATAGCTGCACTATCAATAGCAACATATTCAGCAAAAGCTCCAATGCGGTTCAAGGGAAGTCGAGCAAATACACGGTCTCCTTTTTTAAATCCACGAACTTGATTTCCAACACTTTCAACGACACCAACAACTTCATTACCAGCAATGAGCGGAAGTTTATAAGGTGTAATGAGCTTCACTTCACCACGTGAGATCATATTATCAAGAGGATTAACCCCCACTGCTGTCACCTTTACCAAGACATCGTTAGCACTAACCTCAGGTTTTGGTGCATCTGTTAAATTTAGTTTGATATTATATTTATTATATTTTGTCAATTGTGCTACTTTCATATATACATCCTCCTTCTCAATCAATATTCAAATTTTTTATTTGCATGGCGTATAAATACCTGTTCGTTCTAGAATGACTCAATGGGATTTTAAGCTAGTCAGCGAGTTATCTTAGCTTGTTGGTAAAGATTAGAGATGACATCTTCCAGAGTTTGACGAGACATTTCATTTGAAAGATAACTCTCAACTTCTGAGAAAATCGGTGTCAAGGCACCCTCAATGTACTGACCTACAGGGCAAATTTCATTGGGGTTTTGATGCATTTGAAAAAGGTTAACGCGATTAATTTCCTGAGTAGCATAGTAAATATCTAACAGGCTAATTTGATTTGGAGCTTTGGTCAGCTGATAACCACTTTTCCCTTGATATGAGCAAATTAGCTCTGATTTCTTCAAAAGTCCAATAACCTTACGAATGTAGCTTGCATTTGTTCCAACGCTTATCGCTAGAGCTTGTGAAGTCAGACTTCTCTCACTCTCAGTAATCATAACTAAAATATGAATAGCCACCGAAAATTTAGTATCCATAATAACTCCTTTCCCAAACGTGAGAGATAATTTTCAAGAATTAATCCCCCTACTTGTACTTGTATTTAATACAAGTATATCAGATGAATTATAATTGTCAATACAAAAGATAAATTTCAGCATGTCAAGAATTGACTTTAATGGCGTCTATGAAGGTAAACGTATAATTGAAACATAGGACATATCCTTATTTAAACAGGTGTTAATCACACTTCAACACCCTTAAATTTTATAAAGAGATTCAGCTAAGAATTAGCCCACATACTCTTCCACATCTTCCGCAGTAACAACAATTGCACCAACTAACATCTGAAATTCATCATAAATAGTAGACTGAGAAATATTGGTATGTTTTATAATTAGAATAAAACCCACAACTCTACTGTAGAGTCATGGGCTATTTACTTCTGGTTTTCATATTTCCATTTCGATGCCAGATTTGAAGGCTATGATGAAGTGGTTCTCATAGACGGTAACGTTCTGGATAACCTTCCTCACAAGCTTATCATCATACTCTAAGGTGCGGAATTTGTTCTTGCGAATAAATTCAATCAACTCATCGATTCGCTCGTTCTCGCCACTGAGGGATGCATCTTCTACTAAAAGAGTCTGTCGCTTGTCTCGTAGCTCATCAATCTCATCTGCCAGGCATTCATAGTCTTGACCCTTGTTAGCCAACTTGATTAGTTCTTTTTGTTTTTCATCTAGTAAGGTATTTATCTCTGAAATTTGATATTCTGTGGTTTCGCCAATCACTGCATGAATATTTTCTTCCAGTGTTTTTATCATATTATTGCCACCTGCAAGCAGCCTATTAATCGCAGTCATTACAGCACCATAGAGTTCATCTTCTTTTACTGTTCTATTCTTACAGACCTCGGGTCCATGTTCGATTCTAGTCACGCATCGCCAGACAAATTTTTTTCTGCCGTGAATATTCCAATATGTTCTCCTATAAATATCGCCACAATCTCCACAAAAGGTAATTGCGCTTAAAGCGTACTTGCTGCTATAAATTCGTTTGTTCTTGTCTGATCCTGTGTAGATATTGCTTCTTCGATGAATTTCTTCCTGCGCCTGCAAGAATAACTCTTTAGGAATAATCGCCTCATGGCTATTTTCAACATAATACTGGGGAACATGCCCTTCATTTTTCACTCGTTTCTTGGTCAGAAAATCTACTGTGACAGTCTTTTGCAGAAGGGCATCTCCGATGTATTTTTCGTTTTGAAGTATCTTCTTAACTGATTCTGGTCGCCATCTTGGTTTTCCCGCTGCTGTTAAAATACCATCCTTTTCAAGGGCTCGACCAATGCCCACTAGACTCTGACCTTCAAGGTATTCTCGGTAGATGCGTTTGATAATCTCAGCTTCTTCGGGAACAATGATTAAATTTCCATCTTCATCTTTGGTGTAGCCCATAAATCGCTTATGGTTGACCTGCACCTTTCCTTGTTGGTATCGGTACTGTAGCCCAAGCTTAACGTTTTGTGAAAGGCTCTGGCTTTCCTGTTGTGCCAAAGATGCCATAATAGTCAGCAAAACCTCACCTTTGGCATCCATGGTGTTGATATTCTCTTTTTCAAAGTAGACGGATATGTTCTTATTCTTGAGCTGTCTAATATATTGAAGGCAGTCTAGGGTGTTACGTGCAAATCGGCTGATGGATTTAGTAATAACCATGTCGATGTTACCATCCATACACTCTGCAATCATACGATTAAATTCGTCACGCTTTTTAGTGTTTGTACCGGAGATACCATCATCTGCAAAGATGCCAGCAAACTCCCATTCATTATTTTTCTTTATAAACTCTGTATAGTGTGCGACCTGAACCTCATAGCTAGAATTTTGTTCTTCTGTTTCTGTAGAAACACGGCAATAGGCAGCAACACGAAGTTTCTTTATCTTTTCTTTTGCGGCCGTACTTCCCACTCTTTTACGAGCAGGAATAACCATTATATTTTTCTCTGTCACTTTATTCCTCGCTTTCTATCAGACTATATAAGTATTCTGCTCGTTCAAAAGGATCAACTGGCATCTTATTATCTGCCTTTCTCATTTTAAATCGTTCTTTGGGAGGGGGAGAGGTGAAAGCGGCAAGCTCTACCACTCGTCCTAAATCCTTTGCACGCTTATCTCTAACTTCTTCAGCTTTATCAAATATCTCTTTATCAATAATTGCTGGATACGTATCATTTCCAAGGTAGTTGACGTTTTTCAAAATACGTCCCATTACTGAGTGTGTCTTATCAATACCTGCCTGTTCGCCAGCCACTGTAAGGGATAGTCCTGATATGTATTTCTCAAAGAATACCTTTACTTGACCTGCTGCCTTTTCATCGACAGTAACCACTCCGTCTTGAATTTTGTATCCATATGGAATATATGCCATTTATCTCACCACCTTTTCTTTCAGGGAAAGACCACATTTCAAATTGAATGTCAGCTCCTCCCTAGAATTTACAATGATGTTCTCTACAAATTCTTCAAATAATTCTTCCGTGTAGTCACCAATAAAATTATCTGCTGACACGTAATCAATGAGGTCCTTTATCTCGTTTGCTCGCAAAATCCCACTCGTGGAATTTGATACAAGGTTTGTTTTTTCAGTTGAAAGATTTTTCATCTCACTATCTAAAACATTTCGTTCCTGATTAAAAAGAGCTGGCTCCAGGAAACCTTTGGCCATCAGTGTAATAAGGGTGTTGCATTCTTCCATGAGTTGCTCCATTCGCTTATCAATAGCGTCCATTCTTTTACGGTCGCTTTCTTCATCGATTTGGCTAATTGATTTGAAAAGTGGCTCTAGGATTAGCTTGTTACTGAAAGCAAGCTTATTCATCATGGTTGTAAATGTGGCTTTGATTTCCCCATCTCGCAAGAACAACATGGAGCAACTCTCTTTGTCTTCGATATGACCGATGCAACTCCAAGCAATGTAACTCCTACCAACTGAGTAGTTTGTCTTTCTCCTAAAATTGCGACCACATTCTCCACAGACGATCTTGCCACTTAAAGCATATCGATTAAGATAAACGTTCTTTTTCACGCCCTTACACTTCATCTTGGCTCTTTCATCAATGAGATCTTGTGCCTTAGCAAAGTCTTCTCTACTTATAATAGGTTCATGATTATCCTTGTAGTAATACTGGTCTTTTTCGCCTGTATTTGGATGGCGATTGTAGTTACTATCTGTGTAAGTCTTTTGTAGTAGGACATCACCCATATATTTTTCGTTTCGAAGCATGTCTATCACCGTGCCTGCACTCCAGTGATTACCTCGTCTTGCAGGGATTTTGTCTTTGTTCAAACCTCTTGCTATAGTACCTCCACCTTTTCCTGAAAGGCACTCTGCAAAAATACGTTTTATGATTTCTGCTTCTTCTGGGACGATTACCATTTCACCATCTATATTGGTATATCCATAGGGTGGAGTACCTACATAACTACCGTTTTGAAATCTCTTTTGAATGGACCATGTTGAGTTTTGTGAAATAGATGCAGACTCTTCTGCGGCAAATCCTGAAAGAATAGAAAGCATCAGCTCACTTTCCATATCACCCGTATTTAGATTCTCTTTTTCAAAATAAATGTAAACACCGATATCAATCAGCTTTCTTACTAACTCTAGGCAATCTACTGTATTACGAGCAAAGCGGCTGATTGATTTGGTGATAATAAAATCTATCCGACCTTGCTTACAATCTCGTATCATGCGGAGCAGTTCAGTCCGTTTCTCCATCTTGGTGCCGGAGATCCCTTCGTCATAATAAAGACCAGCAAACTCCCATTCAGGATTAGACTTAATATAGCGCTCATAGTGTTCACGCTGTGCTTTAAGGCTTTCAAGCTGTTCATCACTATCGGTTGAGACCCTGGCATAAGCGGCAACCCTAAGTTTCGTAGTAGGTAGTTGTCCCTGGGGCAGTTCATCTATTTTTGTTATCTTTTTCATCATCTCACCTCGCTTTCGCCCATTACATACATCACTCTAAAAGCTATTAATAGCAAGCTTTTTAGGACATAATATCGGCTAAACGGGGAGAGAATTTCTGCCTGTTCAAGACTGATATTTTGTGTAATTCATCCGCTGTGATTTTGCCTTCTTTATGTAGGTTTGCGACAATACTCTCGGCTATATGAAAGTCATATTCCTTTTGTAATTCTTCCTCTGTCATCTGATCGGTCTTACCCTTTAACGGAGATCCATCTTTTACTTCATAAATGTTCATAGAAAAACACCTCCTACCTAGTAGCCATGGCAGGAGGTGAAATCTGATGATTTCTTTAATCTTTTTGATAAAAGTCACATTCATAGCCATCGGCGTCAAGAAGCAGCCCTTTTGCCCAAGGTGGCACTTGACTCATCTGTTTACATACTTCAGTAACCGCTATTTGAGGATTCGCTTCAATAATTACTTCATCATGGACATGAGCCACAATACGATAAGTACTAAGCATCTTCATTGAATACATTAAAATATCACGGGAGATGGCTTGAACAATATTCTCTACAAACTTAGGACCGTAACTTTCAAGACGCTCCCATTTCTTTGTTCCACCTACTCCTTCATAGGTAACAGACTCACCACCAAACTGATTCTCACCAATTCGAGGTTTTACATAGGCAAGCCTTCTGCCAGAGGGAAGAACGATAAAAAGCATGCCACTAAAACAATGAAACTCGATGCCATGGGTTTCTTGTAATTTGTTTTCCTTCACGCATTGTTTAGCCGCCCGATCTACATCCCACCAGAACTGTGTGATGTTGGGATTAGACATTCTCCAGGTATTCACAAGCGGTTTTAATTCTTCCTCTTCAAGCCCCATCTCTAATGCACCCATGGCTTTTAGCGCACCAAGAGAACCACCATATCCAAGTGCCAATTCAGCAATTTTACCCTTCTGTCTCAAGTGACCGTTCACACCATGCTTTTCAACGGGAACACTGAACATCTGGGAGGCAGATGCACAGTAGATATCGCCACCACTAGCAAATACCTTTGTTCGCCATGTTTCGCCTGCAAGCCATGAAAGCACACGAGCCTCAATGGCTGAGAAGTCAGCCACAATAAACTTATGACCCACTCTAGGTACAAAGGCTGTACGAATCAGTTGTGAAAGGGTATCAGGTATATCTTCATAGAGCAGTTCCAGTGTTTCAACATCACCATTTCTGACAATATTTCTCGCCTCTTTTAAATCTGGCATATGATTTTGAGGGAGGTTTTGTAATTGCACAAGCCTTCCGGCAAAGCGTCCGGTTCTGTTTGCTCCATAAAACTGAAACATCCCTCTGGCACGAGAATCACTACAGACCGCATTTTCCATTGCTGTATATTTCTTTACTGAGGATTTTGCCAGTTGCTGACGAAGTGAAAGAACTTCATTTAGTTCACCATCGGTTTCCTTAAGTTTCTCAGCGACAGCTTTTTTACCGAGAGTCTCCATCTCTAGACCATTTTCACAAAGCCAGCTTTTCATCTGTTGTACAGAGTTTGGGTTATCGAGATTTGTTATCTGCTGCATGGCAGTTAGTAGTTTTTCATGAGATATGTCATCCATGGCGATGGCCTGTTTAACAAAATCCATATCCACCTTTATGCCTCGATCGTTGATTTCTTGGTCGAGATGATACTCATCCCAGATGTCCTCTGGTACTGGAAACTTGATCAATCTTTGTTGTATCTGTATTTCTGCCTCCACATCACGCTTGTTATATGCTTTAAACTGCTGCCATTTATCTCTTTCATCGTTTGGCAAATTACGAGTTCTACCGCCATTTGTTTTTGTTGGAGTACAGGGAACACAAAAGTAACGGATCAGGTCTTTACCCTCTGTCAGCTTTTGTTTTTCAAGCCCTAGCACTGCACCTACACCTTCTAAAGAAAGTGGTAAACCCATATAGGCAGACCAAACCATGGAACATTTCCATGAGGAAGGATTTAGATAAGTCCCAGTAGGGTAGCTTAAATAACGTGAAAGGCATACTCGCTCAAACTGAGCATTAAATGCCCACTTCGTAATGGTTTCATCGGTTAAGGCATCTAGGATTTCTTTTGGAATCCTTTCTCCATTCTTCAAATCGATGACCTTAACTTCACCACCGTCAATCGCATAACCAAACAGCATCACCTCAAAATCATCTGCTTCTACGTAACGATAAACACCACTTTTTTGTAGATTGGTAGATGAATAGGTTTCGATATCGATTTCTAAGTTCTTCATAGCTACCACCTTTCCTAAATGAAAAAAGGTGGCAGAGGGAAGACCTCCACCACCATCAAGTTTTCTATTCCTTTTAGGCAAGGAAGTCATCATCGACAAGAGTCGTAAAATCATCTACTGCAGAAGTCTTACCGCCTAGAGGTTCTCCGTCTCTAATTTTTTGAATGTTACCAAGACCACAAGCTACACCTTTATTACCATTTGAGTTGAAAGCATAGAAGTTAAGAGAAACCCTGCCATAGCAACCGCTGTATACCTCGCTACGATCCAGTATCGGCTTAACACTTTTGTCTACAATCTGTGGCGCTGTCTTGCTATTCGCATTGATGAAGTAATGGCCTTTATAAGCCTCATCATCACGCTCTACATCACCATCACGCAGCGGTAGTTTAATGGCTGCCTTATTTGGTTTCTTACCACCAAACTTTGCGATACCTTCCTCAATGGCAGCATCAACTGCTGCATGGATAGCATTGATGGTTTCCTTGTCATCCTTTGGAATAAGAACGGATACGCTGTACTTTTCTGCACCACCATTAATAGATACAGGCTCCCATCCGTGGAAGTAAGAAAATCTTGAGTTTACACCTGTGATAACTTTTGTTTTGTTTTGCATATTTGCCATAATATTTAATCCTCCATAATTTCGTTAAATTCGTTTTTAGCATGTGCTACGTTCATAGCCGGTCTTTTATCTGAATTTGGAACAAGAGTCGGCTTACCCGGTGGTTTGTAAATGAGGTCACCGAGGAGTTCCTCAAATTTGGATTTACCCATCAGTTTTTGCATCTCTGTCAGCGGAATAAGGCTCTTTCTGTAAATGTCCTTATATCCACCTGCCACGGCTTTTTCTGCAATGGCTGCTTCATCTTTGTACTTGCGAACCGAGCGACCTTCCACAACTTTAAAACCGTTCCACTCTTTACCGTGATTGACTGCTGCATCAGTGGCATAGGCTGTTATTTCATTCGCCCACTTGGTAAGGTCGGGAAGAATAAGTAAGATTTCTTCTATCTCAGCATCCGTCAGCAGAGGTGGCATCTTGAATTCTTTCTCTGCAAGTTTTATCTTTTCTTCGGCTCTGGCCCGACATCTGTTTGCCGCTTTACAGAAGGTACACCATGGACCGGGGATGTATTCACCCTCACCGTTGAAGGCTTTGTCAGCTCTGGGCTTTAGTTCTTCTTCCGCCCAGCCTTTTAGTTCTTCCACCGGTATTGTCCAGGTGCTGACATTTTCTCTTCTTGGCTGAAAGATGGTCATAGACACTTCTTTAATGTCGTACAGGTGGTCATAGATTCCAAGCGCTCCTAGGGCATAGAGCTTCATCTGTGGATTGTCCACGGCATCGACTAGCACACCCAGTCCATATTTAAAGTCTACGATGTGAAGTCTGTCATCCGCGATAATCACGCAATCTCCTGTTCCAAAGCCGTCTGGTACATAGCATGAAAAATCAAGATGCTGTTCGATAAGGACGATTGGATCCTTGCATTTTGTTTTTGCAAGTTCCACCTGCTCCATAACGAAGTCAACGTAAGCATCTGTACATTCCTCCATCTCATCAGAGTTATACTCAGAGACAGGTCGCTGACTTCTCATATGAAGTGCCTTTTTTAGTTTGTGTTCACACAGGTCATGAGCCGCTGTGCCTTCTTTTGCTGCCTCACCACTTTGGTCTTCAAACTCCTGTTCAAGTCTTGCAGAGGGTAGGCAGTTGAGCCACCTGTGGGATGAGGATGCAGATAATATTGCATGATTACCCATTTCCAAGCTCCTCCGCATCTTTCAAGATGTCAGCGTAGTAAGCCTTGTCAACCGCACTTAACTTGTCTGCACCATACTTTTGAATGAGTCCTCGCACTTCGGCAGTAAACCCAATCTGGCTCTTTTCAGCAAGTACCATACGCACTTTTTCCAGTGGGATATCCGGCTCGTTTGCTGTTTCTGTCTTTGTGGCAGGCACTTCTTTGGGAGCAGAATCACTTTCTGCCATTGCATTACAAACCGCCTGTATGCTGTCAGCAAGACTTCGCATATCATTTACCACTTCAAGCAGTAATTTTATTTTGCTCAAGGTCAGTACCTCCTTTCGTCATTTCACAGATAGATAGTTCCTCGATGCTATCTCCAGGGATCACAATCGTTACACGCTGTTTACTCCCTAAAAGAAAGCGAAGAATTCGTTCCCTTACGGACACATTACGGTAGGTAACAAGTCCGCCTGTCTGTGGTTTCTTAGAAACACTAATTTTGAGATTGTGTTTCATATCCATCACCTCTTTCCAAAGGGCGATTTATTTGTTGCCCTCTACCTAGTAGCCACGGGAGGTAATAGAATCTGACGGTTTAGAAAAAAAGAATGCCTACCAAAGAGAAATACTCCTTGATAGGCAATCTTACTAGTTCTTATTTCAAGAGTTCATTGACCCTTTTTTGTACCGAAATGTAGTCATAACCGGCATTTGTAAGTTTGTTTTTTCTTTCTTGTCCGTTACCCCAATCGCCACGAATGACTTCCTTTGCGATGGCATCAATAGACTTTTTACTAGATAGCATTTCATTGACCTTTGATTGCACTGCCACATAATCATAGCCTGCATCCGTTAAGCGTTTCTTTCGTTCTTCACCATTACCCCACAAGCCTTGAATGACTTCCTTGGCCAGCGTCTCAACCGATTTCTTTTCTGTAGGAGCAGGTATATTTTCTTCTTTACCAAGATGATTAAGCCCTGCACTTTGGATAATCGCTTTGTAATCTTTATAGGCATCGTTCATGTCTAAGTTTCCTGAGTAACCACTTAGTTTACCTTTGCTTGTGTACTGCCAGATACCATGACGAAGAGTCGGTTCTTTACTGGACCACTGAGCGACCCAGAAATCATAAGGTTCTAGACGATCCAGTTCTGTTAAATCTTGAAACCAAGAACTAGACGCATAGATGCCGGCATAATAGCCAGCATTTTCTACGGTTTCACAAAAGCCTACTAACGCATCGGTAATGGCTTTCTTGCCACTTGGTCGCTGGTGATAATTATCCTCTGTATCAATAAATACAGGGTAGGAGATGGTCTTGCCTTTAATAATTTCTAGGCATTTCTTCGCTTCTGCTATGCCCTTGGTTTTGGTATTGGCACAGCTGTACCAGTAAACACCGATAGGAATACCTCTCTCGTGAAAGGCTTTATAGTGTTGTTCAAAGGCATCATCCTTGTGCAAACTTACTCCTGTACCGTGGCCCGTATATCCTGCTCGAAGGATGACAAAATCAACTTCTTTTGCAAGTTGGTCATAGTTAATCTGACTTGGTTTTTGCCACGTACTAATATCAATTCCTGTAGTTTTCATGATTATTCCTCCTCGTTCTTTTTATGGAGCTGCTTTAATACATCTTTTAGTTTCTCTGGGATCGGTAGTCCAAGGTGAGCTGAATTTTCTAACAGCGAAATTCCCTCATTTGATAGATAGAAGAAAACAATCGCTGTTCTTAGTACACTCCCATCACCAATCACATAAACGTCTAAATTATTGGCTACACCCACTAAAACAAAAATCAGCACTTTACGGCTGATTCCGATAAATCCCACTTCACTTGATAGGGTCTTATCAGCGATTGCACATAAGACACCTGTTAGATAGTCGATGACTACAAAGACTAGTAGCGCATATAAAAATCCGTCTGCTCCTCCTAAAAACCATCCGAAGAATCCACCGATTGCTGTTACCACAACTTGGATCCAGTTCCATATTTCTTTCATTTTAAATTCCTCCTTTTGATGAAATAAAAAGAACACCTACTTTTGCAGATGTTCCTTTGATTACTCTATTTGTTTTGGTAGCCACTCCCAGAGTCTTAAATCCTCCTGCCCTAGTGACCACATACACATGCCTCGAAGTTTCCACCGATAAGCTGCTTCATTTGCCCAGTACACAAGGCTATCCACATCCTGATAATAAAGAATGGAAAATCCGTCACCATCACCTAAGAAAATACGAGATATCCAGATGTTAATATCCCTTGGAATGATGGTGACACTGTAGTCATTTCCACACTGAATGGATGGCATCATATCTGAATGAAAAAAATCATAATCTAGGGAGATGCTTTCACTTCTTGTGGCTGATTCTTCAAGGTCTGCTGTTAAAGTAAATACTTGAAACTCATCATCCCAAGAACAGTTACTTCTTGATAGCCGACCATATGTTTTAAATGCCCCATCTGGCATAAGCACGTCAAAGCGTTCATAAGGCTCATAGGTCCAAGCATCGCCTAAGCGAAGCAACTGGCAATGGACTTTATTATCCGAACGAATACCTGCATACCCTGTCACATCCGAGCAAGTGGCTGTAAAGCGCAGTGTATTGGATGCAGAGGAATAGACCCGCACTTGATTGCCACGCTTTCGAATTTCTAGAGTGTAAAAGCTTGGATTCGATCGAATGTTTGCGGCCGATGTTTTTGAAAAGCTGGTGGCATAACTACCTTTTAAAGTAGAACCTTCATACAGTTCAATACGCTGGTTATCATAATTAAAGCAACAATAAATCGTTCCAATAAAAACACCTGCCTTGCCACTAAAGGTCTCAGGAAAAATAATCTGCGCCCTTAAATGTATATCTGAAAAATTGTTGTAGTTCCATGCTAACTGCCCCTTACCCTCCAGTTGGGAATAGGGTCTATTCATCGAACTGCTTGTATCTTGCCAAACACTCCATTCGCCTGATAATGTTGTCCAGTAGCTTTGGGGGAGAGGGTTATCATCTCTAAAATCCTCATACCACACAAGGGCAGAATCTGCTTTTCTTCTAAGCATCTCAAGCGTCAACTTAAAACCAGTTGCAGGTCCTACCATATCACCATTTACATCTTTGAAATGTCTAGGAGCAAGGGTATATTCTGCTTCACCAACTGATGGCTCCTCAGAAAATGAAGAACAGACTCTAAATCCATAAAACTGTGCACCCTTTGCCCCAAGCGAAATGGTGATGGTATGTGTTCCTTGAGAAAGGCTCACTCCTTTTTTCAGTACCGTCCAGAAAGTCGTTCTCCAATAAGGCCACCACAGTCTGTTTTCAGAAAAATCTACTTCATTTCCATCAAGGGAGATGTGAATACTATTCTTATCCCAAAAGGGAAAGCCTAGCTTTACTGCTACATCATAAGTACCTGCCTGAGCAAGCGTAAAATGATAGGTTGCCGCACCTTCATCCCCCAGTGTTGTGACGCTATTAGAAACAGAAACAACACCAGAATAACTATCCGGTATGGCATCGCGATCCACATAAATAGTGCCAAAGGCTGACTTTTGTTGTTTGCCATAGGCCGTCAGATACTGTCTTCCATTGTAGCTTGCAGATAAGAGTGGATAGCTATAGCGAGTGGCATCTCTTCCTTCCATATAATCGTAGACATGAGGTAAGGCCCAAGGCACTTTATTCTCATCATCCCAGTAAGCCACGATGGGAATAAACGGTTGAGGAGGAGCATCATCTGTGAAGTTATAGACTCCTGTCATCCAGTATTTTGCAGCATAGTAGGTATGGGACGTTCCTCGGTAGGCTTTGCCTAGGTTTTCTGGTGTGTCATAGATTTGCCAGTTCCAGCCGTAAGCAGGCATCCCAAAGAAAATCTTATCGGGATTCATCACTGTAACGGCATAATCATAAATTCCTTCAAGCCAGCTTCTTGGAGATACAGGTCCCGGTGCAGAACCTGACCAAGCCATACCATAACTCATAATTGATGCGGTATCGCAATAGGGGTCTAAGTCACCGTAAACGCACCAATTCTCACCACCTACTGAACCATTGACACTGGTCATACCTGGAAGGCAAATGTTCATCAGTTTGCTTGAATCATAGGCTTTGATGGTGTTGTAAATGTTTTGAAACATGGCGGTTGACTCAGCATGAGTGGAATAGTCATCGCCTCTTTCTAGGTCAATATCAATACCATCACACCACGGATACTTTTTCATAATGCGAATAAGCTCGGATAGAAACAGTTCCTGAGCGCCATTTGAGTTATCTCTCAATGCTCTGAAAATACTGTTTGCACCATCATTGGCGATGGTCAGTAGCCATTTGATGTGACGATAACGGTTGATGTAGGGGAGCATACTGCTGATGGTGACACCACTCTCAACAATCTCACCGGTAGTTCGTACCTTAAAAGAAAAAAGACCGATGGTATCAATCCGGTCTCCGTATTTCTCTAAAGCTTCATACATTCGTGCATTGCCCATAAAAGTCCACACCATGACTTTCTTGCCTTTTAGTCGTTCCATTAGAATGGTTCACCTCCGTCTTGCATTTCCTGCATGGTAAACAGCACCCTTGCAGATTTCCCTTTTTCAAGGGTCACTTTGTGCTTTGAGTCCCAGGCAGCACTGTATTGATAGAACCCCTCTTTGGGTTCGCTGACTCCGTTTTTGGTACAAGTTCGCGTGGATGCTAGAAGTGCCAAATCAGCATCTTTTTCAATTTCTCTAGGAAAGGATACTTGTTGCCCTCCTATACCTTGGCTTAGTTTCACTGTTCCAGCAGACATAGAAAGCTTTGGATAGATATGAATATCAAGTCCTGCAGAGGTTTCACCGACATTAAATAAAATAATAGTTTCTTCTGAACGCACCACACCGTTAAACCAAACAGGATCCTTGATACTGCCATCTTCTTTTAGTTTTTCTAACCTGCTCTCTGTATGAGGTGCATAACCATTTAGAACAGGTCCTTCTTGTAACTGGATGTCCGTAAACCAAATCATGCCAGTGCAATCATAGAGGGTAGGTTTTATGCTTACACTCATGACACGCTTATCTTGTTTTTTATTTATCACTTCCGCTAACCTGATAAATTTAACCTTAACCATCTAACGTCCACCTTATTTCACAGGGATGACCTACCCATCCCGTGACCACTGAGCCTGCTTGTAAAAAGAGATCCGTAATATAAAAAGTACCGGTGCAATTTGTGACACAGACACGGATGGTAATGGATTTTACTTTTGAAGAGTAGCTTTCTGGGAGTATCTTTTCTGATGTTCTTGAAAAATAAGCCACCAATCCACCTCCTTAATACAAATCAATAAATCTTGTTTCTGTCGTCCCATCTTCATATTCAATAACCACTTCAATGCCAACCTGTGAGTCGCTACTCAGCTTTTCTAGGTTTTCAGATGCGATTTGTGCCGAGAGTGTGTAGCTAGAACGATTCGCTGGATAGATGGTCTGAGCCATGCTCTTTGTCATATTTGCTACACCCATTGCTTTAAACGATGCAGTACCGCTCACGCCGTTATCACCATCTACTTCAAAGCCTGAGTTAATCCAATAAGCCATCGCATCATCACCACGAGAATTTCGCAATAAATTAAATGGCACCATTTCACGGATATCATTGTTTGTAACCATACTTGTGCCTTCAAGAGAATCTGCTACATTGTCCCACTGGCTTGCAGAACTGCCCAGATTTTTAAGGGTAGTGGATAGTTCTAATACTGTATTCCATGGTTCTTGTAAGTTGTATTCTCTTCGTATAACACGAGTTGTCACCGACAGTCCTAAATCTTTATCTTCTACATGAACATAATCGCCAAGCGACCATGCTTCATGCTCATAACCCGTTAACACCGATAAATCCATTGCGTTTAAAACATAAGAGATGTTTGGTTTTGAATACTGAGCAAGCCTCATCTCGGTATATTCTTTCATCTGATAGGGATTGGTAAAGGAAGAACAATCAATCGTTGATATTCGAATATCAGACGAATACGTATAGTCCTCCACATATGCCTTTCCTCCATTGATGTCTGCAAAAGTAAGACCATCGCTACCAATGGCATAGAGCCTTGTCACAAGACTTCTGGTATCCACGACTCTTTTAATGCTCTTCATATTTTTCTTATAGGCAAATAATGCACCGCTATCCGTACCATAGACCGTTAAGAGATGGACTAGCCTATTAGGGCAATCAAAGACGAGATCACCACCGTGTAAGTCAGCAATCGTGCGAAGGATGGAAAGAGCATTCTTTTCTGTACTCGTCCAGGTTCTTTTAGTTCGCACATTGACTGTGCCTACACTCCACTCTGTTCCTTCTAACGCATATGCCATGGAGACTTCAGCAGTTTCTGCATCAAATTTATGCTCTTCTTTTCGCACTGAAAAAGTCAGGTCATAAAACTCTGCCTCAGCATACACTTCTGTCGCTAGATTTCCTTCGCTATCTTTTGTATCCGTCAAAGTCCTTACTTTGTAGACGTCATCAACAATCTGGATTTTCTTTTCACTATCAATAAATCCCCGCTTGGGATCACGATAGGGGATCATAAAGGAGAGCGTATCCTCGCCATTGATTTCACTGGTTACCACAATGTTATAGGCATTTTCTAACACAGCCTCCCATGCTCCATTCGAATCCAGTACGACAGGTCTTGCAAAACCAATCCTCTCATAAGGGGATTTTGGAATATCATAAAGCCTGATATCAATGATTCGAGGGGTCTTACTCGTATCTGCCGTAGTAAGCGTAACCCTAAAACGAATGTATGCCTTATTCGGAGATACCAGTTTTCCATCAAGTGCGATGGCTGCCCAATCACTCCAATGAACCAGGTCATCGCTTGTTGAGGTTTCTATTGGCCCAACTGCAGTTACCCCAGAAATATATTCACTGGTAACAGATACCCGACCTGTGCCAGACAGATTGCACGTTGCCGGAGCCGTATATAGTATTCCTTCCGTTGGATAGACACCTTCTGTCTCCCTTAAGCTCACCACTCCCGGTACGCTAAGGGCATCAACAGCACCGCCCATATCACCACCGTTAGTCAAAAGAGACCCATTGAAATAATCAATCAAATCATCCACTGTAAGACTTGAATCCATATCAAAAAACCAATCATCAAATCTTCCAGCATACCAATAGGCATCCGAATGCATGCCCATAATGATGTCGGCCGTACAAGAAGGGTTTAGTGAGCCTGTAAAGGAATAGGTCGGGGATACCCAGCTTATTTCATTCGTCCTATCTCCCAGTACAATCCATGCATTTTTATTGTTTGGCTCTATGACCATGCAAATAAAATACACTCCACCATTGATAAGTGAAAAAGGCGGTGTGGTTGTTTGGTCGAGTATAAGAGAACCACTAGCGTTATAAAGCATGATTCTAGGTCTGCCTGCAAAGAGCGACAGGTAAAAGATAGGCTGACCAGGACCATAGCGCGTATTTAATATGGGGCAATAGGTATTTCCTACCGAATAAGTAGTCGGTATCATCCAACCGCCAACAAGGATTCGTTCTCCCATCTCCGAAAAGAAAGTACCATCATTGGCCACTTTAAGGTAGGTTTTTTCTGTAGCGGGATTGTTGATGTTGATTCGGATTTGTCTCCCTTTTTGCCCGCTTTGAAGGCTTGCAGTTGTTCCTAGATAATTGACAAGCTCTATTTTTCTATCTAACCCAGAAGAGTCTGCAAGATAGCCATTTTCATCTACCGATACATCATTGAACCGCCACAGTCCAGATTTTGCATACTCAACTGGGAACTCTCCCGTAAAATCTGTCTGTTTATTTAATATTGTTTTTAGTGCCACTGGATCACCTCCATCTACTGCGAGCCTTTATTTCAAGCGCTGTAAACACAGCATTATTCGTTGTTATTGCTAGGGTATTATTGCCTACATTGAAACTTGGAAAATCAATCTCCTCTAGGTATGGCAAAGCGTTTCTTAAGATTATCCCGTTTTCGTCTTCCACATAAGCCGTCATCTTATCTGTATCAATGACAAGGGTTTCTTCTGCCAAAAGTACAGCATTCACTATTTTCATTTCCAAGCCATTGGTTGTAACAGAAATAAAATTGTGCACACCCGATGTGATGATTCCCTTCAAGCGATACATAGGATTGGATTCAACATTGCCGGTCTGTCTTGTAATCGTGTGACTTCCTTCGCTTTCTATTAAATAATTCTCATCCGTAATGGCATAAGCAAAAGGATCAGGACAGAAAAACTTCAAGTTGAAACTTCCTGCAAAACGAATGAGTCGTTCACAGTCCACTTTCTCATTCAGCCTTGCCATGAAATACCTGTCGGGTACATCGTCAAAAACAAGTTCTTTTAATCCTTGCATGGGATCAAGCCATGCTGAAAGTTCGTCAAGGGTAGTCACCAGAGCAGAAAAGCTGTGCTTGGGATAAATATTACAAGATACATTGATTTCTCGATAATCAAAATCAGCCCCAAAGTCTGTCACACCATACTTTCCAGGTACGGTGGTGGTAAAATTTCGCATCCCTCCACAGACCTGCCAGGAAGTGAGCCTGGCTTTTAGTCCCATGCTTTTTGAAGAAACATCGTTATATGAAAAACCCATCGGCACACCTCCTTATGTTGTAGAAAATCGACCCTGAGCACGAGAGCCTGTTTGAATTAAGTTATAAAGTTCCTGAGATACCCTTCTGATATCATCTTCACTTCGTACAATCATCTGCTGTACAGTAACTAGCGATCCACTGACACCGCCTAGGGAAGAAGTGGCTGCATTTGAAATCACACCACCAACGGAAGTATCCACTGAAAATTCTGTAGGCAAGGATGTACTCATATCACTGGCAAGACTGGTCATCACATCGCTGATATCCTCGCTCATCATCTCAGCTGCTTTTACAGCCTCATCACCGTTATCTTGGATAGAACCTGCAAGACCTTTCACAAGCATTTCTCCAACCCACCCCATCTGTTTCGATGGTGACTTGATACCGAAGAAATCCTTGATGCCAGTCCAAATGCCACTAATCCAACCACTCACTTTATTCCATAACCAAGAAGCAAGGGATTGAATACCCTGCCATAGTCCTTTTACAATGTTGCCACCCACCGTCACGATTGAACCCATGGAGTTTGTAAATGCTCTGACGATGCCGCCAATAATCTGAGGCACTGCTTTTACGATCTCTACCACAATGGTTGGTAAATTCTGAATGAGTGCTACAAATAGCTGAACCCCTGCCATAATGATCTTGTCGATGTTTCCAATTAATGCATTTACAATACTTGAAATGATTTGAGGTATCGCTGCAACAATGGTGGTAATAATGGTCGGTAGATTTTGAACCAGTGCAACAAGTAAGTCGACACCCGCTTGAATGAGTTGTGGAATCGAACTTAAAATTCCATTCAATATCCCATCAATTATCTGTGGAATCGCCTCTACAATAGCCGTAATAATTTCAGGCAAGGCTGTAACCAGCGATGTTAGTAACTGAATACCTGCATCTATAATCTGAGGAATTGCGCTAATAATAAAATCAACGATTGCCAAGATAATCGTAGGGAGAGCCACAATTAGTTGCGGGATCGCTTCGAGTAGCCCCTGAGCCAAACCAAGTATTAACTGCAGTGCTGCATCAAGCAGCATGGGTAGATTATCAACCAAACCTTGCACAATCGTAGTAATTGCATTAACTGCCGCAGGAATCAGTTCTGGCATTGCCTGCCCAAGACCATCCACTAAAGCTGCAATTAACTGAACGGCCGCATCCACTAGCAGTGGTAAGTTTTCAATTAAGGCATTCACAATCGTAAGGATGGAATCAACTGCTACCGGTATTAAGGTAGGTAGTAGGTTCATCAGTGCGTTCAGTACCTGAGTAAATAAATCTGTCACCGTAGCAAGCAGTGTCGGTAACAAATCAGAAACCGCATCCAATAATGCTTCAATTGCGATGGGCAGGGCCTTTACGATATTTTCAATCACTGGGGTAATGTTTTTTACCACAGACTGAAAGGCATCCACCATGTTTTTACTGAGTTGTTCCATATCCGCATCAGCATTTCCAAAACCAACGAAAAGATTTTGTAAAGCTGATTCAAAGGCATTCAAGGATCCTGAAATAGTCTCCTCTGCCTCAAGAGCAGTCGTACCAGCAATACCCATGCTTTCTTGAATGACATGGATGGCAGAAACTACATCGGCATACGAAGAAACATCATACTCAATACCAGAGATGGCCTCGGCATCGGCAAGGAGTCGCTCCATTTCACTTTTTGTACCACCATATCCAAGTTTTAGGTTGTCTAGCATGGTGTAATTTTGCTTGGCAAAACCCTGATAGGCATTTTGAATGGACTCCATGTCTGTACCCATTTTATTAGCATTGTCAGACATATCGGTGATCGCCATATCCGCATATTTAACGGCTTTTTCTGTATCCCCTCCAAGAGAAGAAATAAGGCTTGCAGAAAAAGAAGTGACGGTTTCCATGTAGTCATTGGCAGAAAGACCTGCCGTCTTATAGGCATTCGATGCATAGTCTTGTAACTGCTGAGAGTTCTCTTTAAAAAGCGTATCCACACCACCGACTAATTGCTCGTAATCGGCATAAGCGGAAATGACTTCTTTACCAAGTTTGACAGCCGCCGCACCTGCTGCAACAGCAACTGCTCCCATGGCAATGCCGATAGATTTTAAAGTTGTACCTAAGCCTTTAAACTTAGATTCGGATTTTTCAGCAGAGTCAGCTGCCTCATCAATCTCTTTTCCCATATCATCTGCACTGTGGGTGACATCGTTCATTTCACGGTTCATGTCATCGAGAGCATCTTCGGCATCATCATAATTGGAGTTTGCTTCTTCAAGAGCAGCATTATTGCTACTTAACTCTCGCTCCATATTGTTGAGTGCAGCCTCTGCGTTATTTAGCTGAATCTGCCAATTTTGCGTTCTTCTATCGGTTTCTCCAAAGGAAGTAGCTGCATTTTCAAGAGCCGACCTCAAGGTATCAATTTTGCTTTTTTGGGTTTCAATCTCTTTATTGAGGACTGAATTTCTGGCGGAAAGAGCCTGGACAGACTTATCGTTTTTATCAAATTCTGAAGCTACCAGTTTCATTTCAGAGCCAAGTACTTTAAAGGAGCGATTGATATCTGTTAATGCCTTCTTAAATTCTTTCTCGCCTTCAAGACCAATCTTCAAACCAAAATTATCTGCCATGCTTTCCACCTCCTTTGTCAGATTCCATCAGGGATGATGTCATCAATAAATATCTCTCTTTTTGGTTTTGCCAGCCCCTGATACTGTTTGTGACACTCCCACAAGTCTAGTAGCAAACCAAACGGCATCAGCCAAAATTCATCCATGGTCAGATGTAATACGCTGATGCCGTAATATAAAAGCCTCGTAAATAACTCTTCGTCACTTACGGGGCTACTGCGTTTTTTTGGCTTTCCTCACTGAGTACATTTCTTTTTGCACCCTTGTAAAGGGCATTCATAATTGCCTCTTTGTACTCTGCCAAATCAATCGGGCTTGTGAGAATTTCTACCTCATCTTCTGTCAGTAATTCCTTCGGTGCATCCTTGTGCTTGATGTTATAGACAAGAGTACTTTGATTGGCCAGTAAGGTAATCAGCCACACAATCTCTGAAAGTGCCATCTCGACATTCTCAGACTTCATTAGCTTATCGCCTAAGTTTTCAAGACCACCATATCGTCCTGCGATTTCCTTTGTTGCTTTTGTAGTAAGTAGTAGCACATATTCATCGCCACCAATACGAATGCTTGCTGTTCGTTCGTTATCCATCGCTTAGCCCTCCGTAACTGTGTAATCCGGTTCATAGACTTCTGTATACCAACTGCTGATAATCGATGCCGGTACATCCTTATCGCCTTCGGTCACTTCCGCTTTCCACGGATGTTTACCGCTTGTATCCGGCTTGTTTCTTCGGAGAACCGTACCTTCAATTGTTGGCGTTGAGAATGTAATACTGTCACCTTTTGTTGCTAGGTTTGTCGCAGGAATACCGAATTTCACTCGATAGAGCCAATAGTATTTATACTTGCCATTGGATTTCTTTGCTCTAAAACCAACAGCCACAGGATCCCCGCCATCTTCACTGTTAGAAACCACAACGTTGTTCTTATCAACCGTGACTCCGGTTAAGGCGGCTGCAGTAGTCGAGCCAATATCATCCACTCCAAGAGAGATAGTGCCATTTTTAAATTCTTTAACGATTTCTGCCGCACCATCATCTGCATAGAGAGTTGCCTCTGCCAGTTCAACAGATAACTCTGCTGAGATTGCTTTTGCCAGCTGAGTGGGTGTGCCATAGATTTCTTCGCCATTTTCATCATCTGTGATGGTCGCATAATAAAGTTTATCCAGACCAATTGTTGCCATTTTTAATTACCTCCTATTTCATAATGTTTGGCTACATCCACGTTGTAGTGTTAATAGCCCGTATCATCTTCAAAGCCGATGTAGCTCCGTGCGGTTATGGTGAAACTGGAAGCCAACAATAACTGCACCACTTGATTTTTTAACGCTGTATAACTGCCTTTGCTATAAATTGAAATCCGTGCCTCTTGAACATCGATGCATGGTAGATTATCCGAATGAAGGTCAAATCTATCGCTCATCGGAACAATCACCATGTACTTTGACGGCGCAGTATCCGAGAACACGCCTGTTTCTATTGGAACATCCAGTGATTCTAAAGCGACTTGTAAGTCTGCTAGAATGCTCATATCTTTTTGACCTCCTCTTCAAAAGTGCTTTTCATTACTGAGATACACTCAGACTTTGATGCACTTTTAGCTGGTTTCAAAAAAGGTTTCGCAGGTTGACCGTGTTTGCCATACTCAAGGATGTTTGCTATTTTTGCGTTACTCTCACCATCAGGCCTTGGTTCAGAAAATCCAATTTTTATATTGTGGTTTCCGTTCCTATCTAGCCTGACTGAAGTGACACCGAGTGCCTTTTCTAATTCACCCGTTGATCGTGATTCATGCTTTGTACCTTTACCGATTACAGCAGAAAGATTGCTCTTCGTTCGTTTGAAAACGACTTCGCCACCTGCTTTTAGCACCTTTTCGGCAACAGGGTCAAAGTCAGATCCAAGCTTTGAAATCTTGAGCAAAAAATCATCGGGCATCTTAATATCAACTTTTGCCAATACTGCTCACCACCTTCTTTGCCAAAACTTCTGTATACATACCTCGACCTTTTACGTTTTCTACCGAGGTAATATCAAAACGCTCTCCATCACACACAATAAAATGTTCTGTCGTGACCTCGACTCCTGGAATCGCACGAAACCTGAATAAATCTGTAGCCTCTGAAAAAGTAGCTAGGTTAGCCCAGCGTTCACTGCCATGACGCCCTTCCCGGTAGACTCGAATCGAAGTAATCACGGTTTCTGATGTTGTCGCAAATCCTTCACTGTCTTTTGTTTTTGTGACTACCTTAATATCAGCAAATCCATTCATTTTTCCGAAACTCACAACCAGTACCTCGCTTTCAATGTTTACACCTTCCAATCCCGATCGAGTCTTAATAGTAGGTTGACCGTTTTCCAAACCTGCTGACCCGCCTGCACATTATCTGCAAAGAAGCCACCTGTACTACCATCTCTGCTTTCATAAAAATGAGAGGAAAGCATAATAATGGCTTGCTCTGTAGTCGGTGGCATAGGATTGTCGCTATAGAAATTTTCTGGTACATGCTGATAACTCTCGGCATAACTGACAGCAGCGGCGATGAACATCTCTAAGAGTTCGTCATCAGCTTCATGCTCTAAAATCAAGTTTGCCTTTACCTTTTGAATCAGTGTCATACCGCTACCATCCTTTCTCTTTTTAATCAGCTTCCATGAGTCCTGCTGTTTGAAGCTTTGAAAGCAATGCATTAAAATCAGCAACTAAACTCGTAATATCTTCTGCCACACTAGGTGCTTGGTTTTCTGCAGGAGTAAAAGAAGAAGGGAGACCTGTTACGGTTGCTCCCTCCTTAATCTCTAACGTTCCTGCGATGACGGTTTTATCTCCGCCTTGTTCGGTGTAGTTTTTTGTGTTGTAATCCATATCGCACCTCCGTTAGGCTTTCTGCTGAAGAACCTTGATTGCTTCAGGTAGTACTAACTTGCCATCCACACGTTCTTTAGCTACAAAACCGACCATGCCATTACCTGCAAACAGCTCACGAAGTTCTGCAAAGGAACGAGAACCACGATCTCCAATGTTGTAGTAAGACAAATCGCCAAAGATAATGGTCTTAGCACCTGCCTCAATGGTAGGCATATAAGCAGATGTATAAACAGGATAGCCAAGTAGTTTATCTGGTTCACCTGCAACAAGGGCCGGTTGCCACATATAGGCACCGTTACCGTCCTTTAGTTTTCTAAGGGCTGCAATGGTCTGGTCATTTAAAATGAACACGGCATTTTTACGGTAAGGACGCTTCAGTGAATACACTAGGTTAATTACTTCGTCAGCAGTAATCGCCGTTGCAGATGCTGTGGTCACACCGACTTCAGCTCCACCACTTGCAGCTAGAATACCCAGTGGTTTTCCTGTACCATTGCCATTAATAAAGGCATCTTCTTCGGCATTAGCCAGAGCCTTATAAAACTCCTCAATGATGTAATTCTCAAGTTGGAAGGCATTATCATAAAGTAGTTCTTCAGTAACCTTTACGGCTACATGAAGTTTGTGGGCATCCAGATTGATTTGAGAGAATGTAGCATCGCTAAAGGTCAGTGCTTCACCTTCATCAATCCATGCAGCTGCAGGTTTTGTAGCTGCAATATTGATTTTTCGCTCACCTGATGTGGTAATTCTGTGACCCAGCTTACGAATGATATTCTCTTCTTCCAGACCATCAATCAATCTGCTGTCGTATTCTTCGGGTACGAGATAGCCACCATCTGCGTCTACCCCTTCTTGTAGGACATTGGATACATTACGGAAGTTTGAGCGAAGGGCTGAAAGCATGGCAGTCTTATAGGAATCAGCTGCTCGGCCAGTTTTAATTTCACTGTTATCCAGTCGACCATTCATCGGATTTTCAATGATTGGCTTGCTGACAGGTTTTTCAAGTTCAGCCTCGATTGCTTCACGTCTTTCCATGCGATGGATTTCATTCGTGAGTTCAGTAATTTCATCTTCCATGGTTTTATAGGTAGCATCATCTTCTGCGGATAATGTGCCATTCTTGGTTTTATGAGTGTCCAAGAACCCATCCATCGTTTCAATAAGCTTTTTGCGTTTATTACGCATTTCTGTAATCGTCATAGTAAAATTCCTCCATTTACATATATTTTTTGATAATTAAAAGACGCTCCTTGAGTTCATCAATTGAGCGCCCTTGGGGTTTGGCAGATTCCTCCGCCTGAATTGGTTTATTCTTTTCTGCCATTTTGTTAAGTAGGTTAGTTGCCACTGCTTTTCTAGAAAACGCATAAGCAGAAAAAGTGGGTTCGGATTGTTTCTCATCCTTTAGCACATCGTCTGCAAAGCCAAGTTCTATGGCTTTGTTGGCATTCATCCAGGTTTCAGCATCCATCAGATGAGATAGTTTGATGCGAGATACTCCAGTCTTAATCTCATAGGCATTAATAATGCTTTCTTTCACCTCATCTAACATCTCAATCGCTCGTTTCATGTCTTCATGATCGCCCATCGTGATGGTTGCCGGGTTATGAATCATCATGAGTGCTGTCGGCGCCATCAGCACCTTTGTTCCTGCCATGGCAATGACAGAAGCGGCTGATGCTGCAATCCCATCAATCTTGACGGTTACCTCATCTGGATAATCCATCAACATGGTATAAATCTGACTTGCGGCAATGCAATCTCCACCCGGTGAGTTAATCCATAAGGTGATGGGTCCTTTTCCACTAAAGAGTTCGTTTCTAAACATCTGTGGGGTTACATCATCATCAAACCAGCTTTCTTCAGCGATTGTTCCGTAAAGCTCAAGAACTCGTTCTTCTTGTTCGCTTGCTTGGTTCTTCCATCGCCAAAACATCTTGTTCTTCATCCAAGTCTTCCTCCTTTCCATCCTCGTTTGTATTTGCGAATGCACCTGCCTTTGTAAGAGGGAGCATATTGCCGTTGACAAGGTACATGTCACCGCCATCCTCTGAAGGGATACGGTCTAGATTTTCAAGTTCCCTAATATCATTTGCACTCATCCAACCGTTCTGCCTTGCTGTGGCATACCCGCTCATGCGACTAACATAATCCCCTCTAAGCAGACCTTCTACATTGAATCTAAAGAAGTATTTTTTCTTTTCTTCCGGTGTAAAAAGGGTGCGGGCTAGGGTTTGCTCCCAACGCACTACCCACGGGTCTAAGGTGTATTTCACAAACTCAAGGGATTGTTGCTCAATATTAGAAAAGCTCGATTTTTCAAGGTCGCCTACCATGTGGGGAGGGACTCTGAAAATCCGAGCAATTTCATTGATTTGAAATTTCCTTGTTTCAAGGAATTGTGCTTGTTCTGGTGAGATAGAAATCGGTGTATATTTCATCCCTTCTTCAAGTACAGCTATTTTATTGGAATTGGCACTGCCACCAAATTGTGACTGCCAAGCCTCTCTGACTTTCCCAGGTTCTTTAATCGTTCCCGGATGCTCCAACACACCACTTGGAGCCGCACCGTTAGCAAAGAACTTGGCTCCATATTCCTCTGTTGCAATGGCTAGACCAATCGCATTTTTAGCCATCGCAATCGGGGAGTAGCCAACCAGTCCATCAAACCCGAGTCCGGGAATATGAAGTACATCGGAGGTACTAAGTTTTACTGTCATTCCCTTCGTACTGTTCACATCATCTGCACCTCTGGTATATAAGTAATAGAGCTGCCCACTCTCATCTCGATGAACTGACATCCGATTTGGCATCAAGGGGTAGAGTCCTACAACTTCACCTTTGCCATTGCGAATAATCTGCGCATAACAATTCCCCCATAATAAAAGATGAGTCATCATTGTTTCTCGAAACACAAAGGAACTCATCTCAGCATTTGGTTCATCGTGCAAAAGTCGATACAAGGAGTGGTCAATTGCTTTTTCCTTGCCACCATCTTCTGTATAACAATAAAGATGCAGAGGAAGCCCTGCTACTGCTTCAGCTAATATTCGAACACAAGAGTATACGGCCGTCATTTGAAGTGCCGACCGCTCGGTCACTGTTTTACCTGCTGTGCTTGAACCCATTAAAAATGTGTAGTTTGAACTCACAGCTCTGTCAGTAGGCTTATCTCTCGCCTTAAAAATGGATGATAAAAATCCCAAAACCAATCACCTCCCTCATATAAAGAGAATGCCTCGGTTGTCATAAACCGAAGCACTCGTATCATTGCCACAACGAATCGCTCGATCAAGAGCCATAATCGTTGCCACTGCACCATCAATCTTTTCTGATGATTTTTCCTTGTCCGGCTTGATGTTGCCTGCCGGGTCTGTTCGAACAAAAATGTTATCCATCATCCAACGAAGTACAGGATGCCCACCATGAGCAACCTTTTCTTCTAGCGTTAGTTTCATCAGTTCCTTAGTCGGTGGACTCATATCCTTAAATCCTTGACCAAAGGGGATAACAGTAAAACCCATGCCTTCTAGGTTTTGAACCATTTGTACGGCTCCCCAACGGTCAAAGGCAATCTCACGAATATTGTACTTTTCGCCAAGTTCTTCAATAAACTTCTCAATAAAACCGTAATGAACTACATTTCCTTCGGTTGTTTTAAGGTGATCCTGCTTTTCCCAGACATCATAGGGAACATGGTCACGGTTGACCCTGGCACTTAGAGTTTCTTCTGGCAGCCAAAAGTAGGGAAGAATGATGTATTTATCATCCTCATCTAGGGGAGGAAACACCAATACAAAGGCAGTAATATCAATGGAACTAGAAAGGTCTAGTCCGCCATAGCATACCCTTCCAAGTAAATCCTCTTCATTTACGGCAAAGGCACATTTATCCCACCTGTCCATTGGCATCCAGCGAACCGCCTGTTTGACCCACTGATTAAGTCGTAACTGTCTAAAGGCATTCTCTTCTGCAGGGTTTTGCTTGGCTGATTCACAAGCGGCTTTTACCTTATCAATCCCTACCGTTATGCCAAGGCTTGGATTAGCTTTTTTCCACACCTTCGGATCTGTCCAATCATCTGACTCATCTGCTCCATAAATAACCGGATAAAAAGTAGGGTCAATCTTTCTTTTCTCCATGAGGTCTTTGGCTTTCTGATGGGTTTCATAGCAGATTGATTTTGTATCAGATCCTGCCGTGGTGATCAGAAAATAAAGAGGTTGCGTTCTGGCATCACCAGAACCTTTGGTCATGACATCAAAGAGTTTTCTGTTGGGCTGCGTATGCAACTCATCAAAAACAACACCATGAATATTAAAACCATGCTTTGAATAAGCCTCTGCTGAAAGCACTTGATAAAAACTATTAGTCGGTTGGAAAATGATCCGCTTTGTTGCCGATAAGATTTTAACTCGTTTACTTAGAGCCGGGCTCATACGTACCATATCAGCAGCCACTTCAAATACGATGGACGCCTGTTGCCTGTCTGCAGCGCATCCATAAACCTCGGCTCTTTCTTCGCCATCACCACAGGTAAGCAGTAATGCGACAGCTGCCGCTAATTCAGATTTCCCCATTTTCTTAGGAATCTCAATATAGGCTGTATTAAACTGCCGATAGCCATCTGGTTTTAGTGTTCCAAAGAGATCTCTGATAATTTGCTCTTGCCAATCAATCAGTTCAAATGGTTTTCCAGACCATTTCCCCTTGGTATGACTTAAACACTCAATAAAGTTGACCGCATAATCTGCAGCATCTTTATCGTAGATAGAGTCCTTTGCCATAAAAGGAGTCGGTTTATATTTCTTGAGCTTTCTAATTGCGGTCACCTCCCTTCAAAATGAGCATAAAAAATACAGCCTTAAGCTGTATGACGAGAGAAAGAGCGTCTGCACGCTCAAATCCCTATACTATTGAATTATTTATGATTTAATCTTCATCACCGTTTAAAATGAACTTCACATACTTGGCTTTTTCTTCTTCAAGAAAAATGACCAGCTCATAAAATTCCATCTCATCTGCGATTCTTTGGACTGCGTTCACATCAAACATATTGGTAAGGCCTGTATCTCGAATGGCAAGAATCTGCTCTTTTATCTTATCTGTCATCGTCAATCCTCCTGCAAAGGTCTTCTCCAAAGACTACGGATAAACTAGACCCGGTGTCCCAAGACACCATGATTGAACCGATATCATCTACGCCTATTACTGTTCCTTTTGTTCCAATCACTGGTGCTTGTATATCATCCATCCTTAATAGTTCTACACGGCATCCAACAGGATACGTTTCACGAAGATGATGTAATCTTTCCTTACTGATTATCCTCATTTTTAGCTCCTCCTTTAAATGCCGATGAACCTGTTAGGTTTCTAAGCAGTATTTTTCGTTCTTCCTTATATTCTTTTCCAATAAAGCCAAGACGCAGTAAAAAGCATCGGAATGCATACTTCTCATTCGGAGTTTCCTTTTCTTTTGCCATGATGCGTCTTTGATTCCTTGCCATCTCACAAAGAGCTGAAATAAAGTGGGTATACGCTTGTACCTCTTCTGGTGAAGGCATTTCTTCAAACCAAGGAAATGAGACTTCCTCTTCTGAAATCTTAATCGGTAAATCGTATAGCCGCAAAGCGTGACGAATCAGTTCGCCTTTTACCTGAATGATTGCTTTTATGTTTTCTAATGCTGTATCAGTAAAGCTATTTCTTGGCATGGAGATACAAAGACCAAACGTTCCGCTGTCCGCCGTTTGTCTGCCCTCTGTAGCGCTTATCTCTTCCTCAGCAATAAAACCCTCGCTGGCTAAATGCCCAGCCACACGTTCGATTTCCGTGCGATTTGCCTTGTCGCAAAATTCAAGGGTTCCATTCTTGTCGATGATAAAATCTCCCACCTCATAAGCCATGCTAGGCATTCCTAGATACTTTGCTTTTACACCTGTAATCTTGCTCAGTGCTGTAATTAGCCTTTTTCGGTCTACTCCTGTTACGTTATAGTTAATGACCATGTACAAAACCTCCTTTGTTTTGGTATGTACATATATCACTCTAAAGTACTGATATAGCAAGCTTTTTCTCGATTATTTAGTGTAGAAAGAAGTCCTAAGTATTACCCTCTAATTGTGTTAACCAAACAGTGCCGACTACTCATCCGCAGCTAATTCCAACTCATCAAAACCATAGCTAAGCCCGTCTCTTTGAACACTGACTTCTTTGGAAGTTCCAACCTGTTCAATGTAGCGTTTGATAATGACATCGCAAAACTTCTCATCTAATTCTGCCGTGTAGCAAATGCGCTCTGATTGTTCACAAGCAATTAAGGTGCTACCACTGCCGCCAAAAGGATCTAGCACAATGGTGTTAGTCATCGAGGAGTTCAAAATCGGATAGGCGAGCAGAGGGATGGGTTTCATCGTAGGATGGTCGCCATTTCTCTTTGGCTTATCAAATTCCCAGATGGTGGTTTCTTTCCTGCCTGTATACCACTGATGCTTGCCTTTCTTCTTCCAGCCAAACAGCACTGGTTCATGCTGCCATTGATAAGGAGAACGACCCAGTACAAGGGAGTCCTTTTTCCAAATACAACATCCGGACAAATAAAAACCGGCATCCGAGAAGGCTTTTCTAAAATTAAACCCTTCGGTGTCGGCATGGAATACGTAGATGGAGGCATCGTCTGCCAGGACTTCTTCGATATTGATAAAGGCATCTAAGAGGAACTGGTAGAAGGCATCATTTGCCATATGGTCATTTTTGATTTTCCCTGCAGCACCTTCATAATTCACATTGTAGGGAGGATCTGTTACGCACAAGTTTGCCTTCTTTTTATTCATCAGCAGATCATAGGTTTCTTTCTGGGTGGAGTCACCACAGATAAGCCTGTGTCTGCCAAGCGTCCAGATGTCACCAAACTTACTGATTGCTGGTTTTTTAAGTTCTTCCTCCACATCAAAGTCATCATCGTAGATCCCCTCTTTCAGCGTGTCTTTAAATAAGTCATCTAGTTCTTTAGGGTCAAATCCAGTTAGGGAAACATCAAAATCTACACCTTGTAAATCTGCAATTAAAAGAGCTAATTTATCCTTATCCCAATCACCGCTAATTTTATTGAGCGCGATGTTGAGTGCTTTTTCTTTTTCTTCGTCCATTTCAATGATGACACACTCAACTTCTGTGATGCCCATATCCATGAGAACCTTCAGTCTTTGATGCCCACCAACAACATGGCCGGTCACCTTATTCCAGATAACCGGCTCTACATAACCAAATTGTTCAATGGATCGTTTTAATTTATCGTATTCTGCATCTCCTGGTTTCAAATCTTTACGAGGATTGTATGTTGCAGGGATGAGGTCTTTTGTGTTCTTCTTTTCAATCAACATATTTGTTTACCGCCTCCCTTAGTTCTGTATAGCAATCTAGAAATTCCCACGTGCTTAAGCCATATCTGAAATGGCCGTAAGTAGCTGTATCTGCATAAATAACATCCGTCAGCTTTAGCTTTTCGATAATGGCTGCAGGTCTTAAATTGAATACATCTAATACAGCACGGCAAAGGATACTTTCTCCCACCGTGCCTGTTCCAAAGGTATCAATCTCAAGAGCAACAGGATCTGCTTTTCCAATTGCATAGGAAATCGCTACCTGGCATCGCTTAGCAAAGCCACATCGAACAATATTCTTTGCAATCGCCCTTGCCATATAGGCACCACTGCGGTCAACTTTTGTCGGGTCTTTTCCTGAAAACGCACCGCCACCATGAGCGGCGAGTCCGCCATAGGTATCAACCATGATTTTTCTTCCTGTAAGACCGGTATCTGCTGCAGGTCCTCCTTCAACAAATCGTCCACTTGGATTAATGAGAATCTCTGTTTCATTGTCAAATGGATATTTTTCAAAGACGGGCCACAGCACCTGAGCGATGACTTCATTTCGCAAGACATCTAAATCTTTATCTGCACTGTGTTGAACAGAGACAACGATGGTCTTAATTCGTTTTGGTTTGTCACCTTCATATTCAACGGTCACTTGAGCCTTACCGTCTGGGCCAATATCTTTAATGACGCCATTCTTCATCACTTTATCCAGCTTTTCGCAAATGGCATGAGATAAGACTAAGGGGAGAGGTAACTTCTCACTGGTTTCGTTAGTGGCATAGCCATAGACTGTACCTTGGTCACCCGCTCCTAACATGGAATACCATGACGTATCACCCTCACGAGATTCCAAAGCTTGATCTACACCACCTGCGATATCTTTACTTTGCTGATGGACATAGACAAAGACTAAAAACTTTCTAGGATTGTAGCCCACATCCGTCAGAACACGGCGAACAACACCTCTGATATCAATTCTCTTTGAGCAGGTAATCTCACCGGCAACAATGATGTGTCCTTTGGTAGCCATCACCTCGCAAGCAACACGAGAGGATTTATCTTTTCTTAAACACGCATCTAAAATGCTATCTGAAATAAGGTCACATAGTTTATCGGGATGACCTTTACATACACTTTCACACGTTCTATATTTATTCATTCTATTTTCCTTTCCGAGCAGATAATAACCGCTCCATCAAATCATCTTGTGGACTTCTGCCTCCAAACTCCACAGAGCAGTTTTCCTTCACAATTTGGTAAATCTGATACCAGCACTGATTGACCTGTTTCATGTATTCACGACTCATCGCAACATAAGGTGATGCGATGGCAGCGGAAGTGGTTGGATGCTTGGCAAGAAAGCCATATTCTGAAATGCACTCTTCACACTGAATCCAACGAGAAACACTCATGGCATACTGCTCGATTAGCTGGTTGTTTACTAACATTTCGCAGCCACGATCTTTCAGCCACTTGTAAGTTTCGATATAAATATCTTCTGCACAGAGGTCTTTGCCATTTTTCTGAGTAGCCTTTAAATAATTTTTTACAGGAGGAACATCTGCACCTTCTATTTCCGTTGGCTCTGGCAGGATCATGGCACCATTTAATCTGCCATCAGCAATTTTATCGGTTAGAGCCTTTGATTTTCTTCCTGAACCCACACGCTGACCGCCTCTTGCTGTACCGTCTTTCGCCATGTTTTTCACCCCACTTTCCTAAAAGTCTTTAATACCCCCTTTGATTTCTGATTTTTACATGCGAAGCCCCAGGCCGTTGTCCGCCATAAGAGGTCTAGAGATTTGACCTCCCCCTTGGCTCAGCTACGAATCTGTCGATCACCGAGTTCTAAATGAATCTTGTTGTGACAGGATTTACATAAGGACATCAAATTACTTCTATCGTGTGTACCACCTTGAGAAACAGGGAGGATGTGATGCACTTCTTCGGTAGGAGTTAGTCTTCCATCCTCTTTACACATCTCACACAGGGGATGTTCTCGTGCATATCTGTCACGGATTCTTTTCCAGGCTCTGCCATACTTTTTATTAACATCACTTGACCGTTGGTACTTGTCATAGCGCCTACGCTCTTCTACTCGATGGTCTTCACAGTACTGGCCATCGGTTAAGTTGGGACAGCCTGGTGTACTGCATGGTCGTTTTGGTTTTCTTGGCATCATATCACCTCGCTTTCTGGGCATAGAAAAAGCCCTGCAGGGCGCATCCCACAAGGCTTGGTAAGTATTCTATCTTGCTGATTATAATGTAACATGAAGATGAGGTGCTTATCTCTGCTCAAAAGTGCTCATTGCTGTTCAACATTTGAATAACAATTGGATTTTCAGGTACGACCACATGATTTAAGGCATTGCCATGCCATCTGCGAATGGTACTCTTATCCGCATTCAGCTCATCACCGATTTGCTCCCAAGTAAAGTTGTGAACATAACGATAACGTAACACCATGCGTTCATCGATATCCGTTACTTTATTAATCACATCTCGAATCTCTGCTTTAAGTGCTACAAGATGATCCACCTCATCATTAATCTTGATTTGAAGTTCTTCAATTCGCTCCAGGTATCTGACAAACAAAGCATCGGTATGCCGCTGGGTTTGTATTCTCTCACCCCAACTAGGGGAGGAAACACTGGTCGATAGCTCCCTTAGCCTTTCCATTTCCTCAATGTTGGATTGGATTCGTTTATCTAGCCTGTAGGCTTGATGTAAATATTCTTTTGCTTTCATTACTCGCTCACCTCCGCTTGTAGCTTTTTGATTAGGACGTTTCCATCAACAGAGGTAAGTTCTCTATACCAATCAGAGCGGAAGAACCTCTCCACCTCGTTTTTCAAATCTTGTGCCGGTCCATATCTAGGCCGTTTCATTAGTTTCTTTAAAGCATCTCTATAATCTTTAACAGCCATCAAAATAATGGCATTGGCTAAATCTTGATAAGGTTCTGTCATCGCATCACCTCTAAATTTGCCTTTACCGCATCAATCAAGGCATCTTGAGTTTTCTCTTTTTTTGTGAGTGCAAGCAGTACGTCTTCATCGATGGTGTTTTTGGTGATGATGTGGTGGACAATAACTGTATCCCTTTGACCCTGCCTATAAAGTCTTGCATTAGTTTGCTGATACAGCTCTAGTGACCAGGTCAGACCAAACCAGATCAGAGTCGAGCCGCCGCTTTGAAGATTAAGACCATGACCTGCACTGGCTGGATGAATAACAGCAATGGGTATCTTGCTATTATTCCAATCCTCAATATCCTTCGATGACTGAATTTGTCTGACCGGAAATCGATCTTTAATTCGTTCTAAATCATGCTTATACCAATAAGCAACAAGGACCGGTTTCCCATTAGCTCCTTCGATTAAATCTTCCAAGGCATCTAGCTTTTTGTCATGAATCACATGAGCCTTATTCTCGCTATCGTATACTGCACCATTTGCCATCTGTAGCAGTTTTCCAGAAAGGACTGCCGCATTAACCGCATCAATATCTTCATCACCTAAGTTAGCCACCATGTCTTCCTTGAAATCTGAGTAAACCTTCCATTCCTTATCACTTAAAGTGACAAATACTTCATTGCTGACATATTCAGGCATTTTGAGATAATCGGTAGATTTCATAGAAATGGTGATGTCTGATATTTGTTTGTAGATTTCCTCTTCTGCACCTGGCAGTGGTTTATAAGAAAATATAATCTGGGCATTTCGCTTATCTGGCTTAAAATAGGTATTTCGATAATGACTAATGTAGCGTCCAAGCCTTTGACCCAAATCAAGAATTCGAAATTCTGCCCATAAATCCATCAATCCATTACTGGAGGGAGTTCCGGTAAGGCCGACTATTCTTTTTACAGAGGGTCTTACTTTAAGTAGACTCTTAAACCGCTTTGCACCATAAGACTTAAAGGATGACAGCTCATCAATGACCACCATATCAAAATGAAAAGGAGTACCACTTTTATGAACCAGCCAATCTACGTTCTCACGGTTAATGATGTATAGTGTTGATTGTTTCTTGAGGGCATCGATTCTTTCTTTTTCTGTTCCCACTGCCACCGAGTAAGAGAGTCCTTTTAAGTGATCCCACTTATTGATTTCGGCAGGCCATGTATCCCTTGCTACTCTTAAAGGTGCAATCACTAACACCTTGCAAACGAGAAAGCTATCTAAACACAAATCAAATATGGCGGATAAGGTAATTACACTTTTACCTAAACCCATTTCAAGAAATACAGCCGATATGGGATGGGATAAAATGAATTCAGTGGCATAGCTTTGGTATTCATGTGGCTTGTATTTCACTAAGTATCCCTCCAATCTGTTCTATATCATCAAGGCAATAGACTAGAAAGCCTAATGCCTCTAATTGCTTCTTTCTTTTATTTTGTAAAGGTCGCATCTTTTTTCCTGTCGCCTTACATTCGACAAAGGCGATTCTTCCCATGGGAAGTAACACGATGCGGTCGGGCATTCCATCTATTCCAGGACTCACAAATTTCGGGGCAATACCTCCCATGCTTTTTACTGTCGCTACCAGTTTTTGTTCTATATGTTTTTCTTGCATAAATGACCTCCAACAATTCATCAGGAACAACAAGCACAACTTTTAACGTTTTTTCCTATACGCGCGCATACACACGCTCACGATGCCTTACTACTACTATTTATTAATTTATTACTAAGTAGTAAAACTCTTGTTCCACTCATTCCAGTAAAGCCAAAATGTCGGTAATGACTGGGTTTTTAAGAGAACAAGCATAAGGAACAACTAAGGAACAAGGAACGACCTTACTCATTCTTCTCGTAACAACGTTGTCTACCGTAAATGGGAAAATTACTTGTTCCATTCTTGTTCCCTTGGTACTTGTTCCACCCATTAATCTTTTTCATAATGCCTGCAATGGCATAGGAGTCCGCAGGTTTCATGGCGGAGGCATCCCTTCCAAAGCATTCACACCAAATTTCCATATTACAAACAAGCGTACGTTCAACCGTGCCAACACGGGATTCCCCACCAAATTCACTACCGTTTAGGTAGTTTCTTCGCTCGTATAAGGACAGGTCATTCCAGTCATCGGGTAAAAGCGTATCGAGGTAAGTGCGAACAAGCCCTTCTCGCTCATCACTTTCCATGGCATCTGCCTGCTCATTCGTTGCCAACTCTACATCACTGCCCTCTAAATAGAGCTTTTCACCCTTCCCATAAAGTACCAAAGTTTCTGCCCAAATCTGCTCTACATCGTATACGGACATCTGCCATGCTTTTCTTTTACCGTCACCACTAATACGCACTGGCCAGAATCTTCGGTTACCCGTGATGTCTCGCAAAAATCCACTTTCTGCATTGGTAGAGCCGACAATGATACATTGACGTGGGTGGCTTTCAACATTCACCCCATAACTGGCACGGTATTTATCATCGGATCTTGAAATAAAGGATTTCACAACCTCCACATCGGTTTTTCGCATGCCAGCTAGTTCGCCCAGTTCTAAGATCCAGTACCCTTGAAGTTTTTCAGGGCCTGCTTTGTCTTTCATATCGGTGAGGGTTAAACTATCAGAAAACCAATCGCCTGCAAGCTTTGCAAAGAAGGTAGACTTACCGATGCCTTGTGGTCCATTCAGAATTAAAACGCTGTCGAATTTCGTACCAGGATGAACAATTCTAGCGACTGCTGCCACCATCATTTTTCTAGTAACGGCTCTGGTATAGGAATTATCTGTTGCATTAAAATAATCAATCAGTAAGGTCTCAACGCGATCGGTTCCGTCCCACTCTGGTAGATGATCCAGGTATTCTTTTATAGGATGATAGGATCGCTCTGCTGCGACTGCTAGTATGGCGTCCTTTGTTTTGGTTGGGGAGTATATGCCATATTTATTAGACAGATAAACTTTAAGGGCTGCATTATCTGAATCATTCCAGCCGCCCTTCATCTGTTCCCAAGGCAGTCCGTCTCTTGCATCGATTCCATCACGGTGCTTATTAAAAGCAATGGATTCTAGTTCTGAATCGTTACGGATGATGAGAACGATATTATCCAAGGTGTCCTTAATCTTTCCTTGCTTATCCAGTTCAAGCGCTGTCTGCCAGTTGTCCTCCGTAAAATCGATTGATGCCTGTTCCATCCGCTCTTTCGTAAACTGTGCTTTTACTTCATCGTCTTGGATGGCAAATTCGCACATGTTGATAAAGGATGGGAGTTTGCTTGGAGGTGTGCTTTCTGTCGCTCGATCATCTAAATGACTAAATCGATGGATGCGAACAAGGTCAAAAGCATTAAGCAGTCTCCCGCTTGCAGGATCTGTTGCGTGATGGGAATAGGCAAACTTATCATCATAGAGTATGACACCGGCACTGGAGTCAGCCGGGATATAATCATAGCGACCAGTCATTGCTGAAGGCTCGTATATATCCTTTAAGAACGTATCGATTGCAGTGCTTACTGAGTAGCTACGACAAAAAGTACCGATAACTCCCTCTTTTGAAAGTGGATCGGCTTGTTCTTTTAATGAGCGATCAAGTACTTCTGACTGCCTAGAGGATACGGGCCAAGTACTGGTGTCTCGCCAATCATCGTATTTATTTAGAAATTCATCAGGATCAAGGAGAGAACCATCTTTTTCCTCATACACAAAAATGCCATTTCTAGAAGTAGACGGCCAATACATTAATCGTTCTGGTTCATAGGTTGTGTCATCAAAAAGGTCGATGCCGATTTCTTTTGCGACCATGCGACTAACGGCTGCATACTCCTCTTCTCCCACATCACGAAAGAGTGGAATGATCAGCCTTAATCTTGGATGTTCTGGAGTATGCTTATGAGTAGAATAGATACAACACTGATAAGGGAAGAAGGTAGAGATTTCTTCCCAGATAGTACTCGTGCCATAATCCATATCAAGGGTGAGCATGGAGCGTGATAGAACATTCCCTTTTTTACGTCTGCCATCTTTTAAATGACCTCCGACAAAACCGCCGACATCTTTAATGGAATCCTGACCACCTTTTCTCATTTTTCGATATTCTTCTACGGTTTCAGTAGTACGCTGCGTGGTCTTAACACGAGAGCAAAAATCCTCCCAGCTGATGTCTGTGTTTTTCCACTTTTTATCCATTCGGCTGTTGCCGTATGCTATCTTCATAGAGACTCTACCTCCTCAAAATCTTTATTAAAGTATCTAACCGGCTGTCTGCGTTTCTTTGCTTTTTCAATTTCAATACTCATGCCTCTTGAAATCACATCACCTAGAACCCAGACCTCTTGGCATTTTCCCATCAGGATAATATCCATGAAAATAGCGAGGTCACGCTCTTTCTCTTTGCTGTCATCCATAAACTGTGGAAATAGAAGGTGAGGAGCAAGCGGGATATTGCCCTTATCTAAAGCAAAACGGCAAAATGCTCGTGTGTGCTTATTGTTGTTTTCGATATCGCCACTAAAAGGAGAGCAAATATAGACAAGGGGTTTAAAGGCAGCTTTTGCTGCTGCCTTTTCCTCACGGGCTATATTGCTAAGTGCTTTATGGGGAGTTGGGTCATGATACCCTTCTGCATTGAATTTATTTATGTTCATAATGTCTGCCTCCAGATCTAACCTTCTTACCACATGCATCACAAAATACTGCAGTGCTAAATAGGTCACTCTCTCTGTCACTTAAAATCTCTGCAATGTCTACCGACACCTCAGTACCACACATAGGACAATGACAAAACACATTCTCATCTGTTATTTCAATGGATACCGCCGTGGTATCGTTCAATTTTTCTTTCACATAAAACATAATAATTACCCTCCTAATTTGCGTTTTCTTCCATCTTCAACTTGTACCATTCCAGATGACGCTTTCGCTGCTGATAGTCCGGAACAGCTACTAACAAACCCACATCCACTTTCTGCAAAGTTTCAAGCATCGTAATCTGCTCATCGGATAGGTAGGGACGGATGCTCTTACCTTTTTCGATACCGTTGGCTATCCTAAATTGCTTTGCAGACATCCCGGTAACAATGCGGTTAATCATGTCGCATTCATTACTGAAGTGATATGGTTTGGGATTTTCATGGAGCAGCTTAATGTTGTCTGTCAGCAAAGGGAACTCTTTACGGGCTGAAACAAGCGTCTTAATAAATTGCTCCATTTCATTAAAACGTTTGATGTATAACTCTTTGAACTTCATAGCTTTTTGTCCCGTATATCCCATGACTAACATAGTGAAGCCGTCACGAGTCATGGCATAACAGGGTAGTCTTCTGCCTGTGCTGTCCTTATAAGAATCAGCTTTAAAGTTGGAATGAATGAAAACTTCACTCAACCCAGATTTGGGGTCAGTGATTTTTCGAATATCTCGAATAACATGGTCATGACGTTTTTCAAAAAACTCTGCCACAAACAAACTATCCACTCTTGCCGTATCCTTGGTGTCGGCAAACACACCATATTGATCTTTTGGTATTAATTCTCTCATTAGAATTACCTCCTTGTGTTTTTTTGGAGGTCTTGACCTCCTACCTAGTAGCCTTGGGAGAAGGTCAAATCTGACGGTTTTCAATTTCTTTTCTTAATTTTTGTGTAGCTCGCTTTAACTTCTGAGTAATGTTGTTTTCACTTACACCGATGGAACTGGCATATTCTCGAATCGACATGCCGTCAATACGTACTGCGATAAACATATCTGCCCAATCCTGTTTTTTAACAAGAGCAGTACGTATCCATTGGCAGACAGATTCATACTCATCTTGGTGATTGCGTTCTATCTCCTGAGAGTTATCAGCGAAAGTATCCATGACATCTATTTCAACCTCATCATCTTTTCGATAAGGTGTCTTGAGATTACCAAGATGCCTATGGTAGCGGCGCCATTGGTTGTATTCCTTGTTGTTCATGAGGTCGAACATTTCCTGGACAGTCTCGCAGCGTTTCACCTCCGCCTTCTTTTCAGGCTTTGCTTCTTCAAGACGTTGCGCATAGTCGATATCCAGCATGACGCTGTAATCTCCATCTGGAATTTCAATTGTGGTGTAATTCTTGTGACCGTTTTTGATGTTGTCTTCATATAAAACTCGTATTTTCATTTTGCATTCCTTTCCGTCCCAGTAATGGGTGGCGGAATGCAAAAGAGCCTGCGGATAAGATGACCACAAACTTCGCTTGTCCTAAAAAAGAGCGCACGAAATTACGGTGGGTGCATCTTCATTCCAAACACAGTCTCTATCACTGTGTTCTGAACTCTCTATGCATCCCGCCGTCCTAATGCGCATCTCGGACTTTGAGACTGGTTTATTAGAAGTTTTCAGCTTCTATTAACATCATAATTTGAAACAAGATTTCCTTCGCAGAACTGCGAGTTCCGGTTTTTGAGCGTAAAAAAAAGGCTTTACAACCATTACTGGTCATAAAGCCTTGCAATTACGTAATCAAAACCAGAAGTAAGAGTTCCGGTTTTGGTCTAATTATTTTTTACTTTTTTATAAATCCTTGCCCCACGTTTTATAGCCCATTTCTCTTAACTTTTCATTACATAAAACTAGTGTTTCCATATAGTGATGTTCGATGAGAAATTGACCAAAGTAACCTTCTTCTGTTAATGGATAATCATTGCGTGATTTCTTAATGAGATCGTTACTGAATTTGGGATGTAGGTGAAGCCCAATACAAATGGCACAGACAGTTTCATAACTTACATTTTTTTCTTCTTTGCGAAGGTCTTGAATATATCGATCACTTAATCCTGTTCTAAGCGCTAACTCAAGATTAGTCATCTTTGTACCATCTTCTTTTTTAAGACGCTTCATATGGGCATCCAGAGTCCCTGAAAAAGACATCGGTAGTGATCGTAATATTCCTGTAATGCGTTCTCCTTCTTCTTTTAGTTTTTTCAATTCTATTGCACGCTGTACTACGTCTTGATTATCTTCATCTTCAATGTAAGTACATTCACAATAAGAAGATGCATCTATATCTCTGCAAAGGGAACATTGAGTATAATAGGCATCGCCTTGTGTTTTTGTTATTTTAAATTTTTGCTTAAATTTAATACAACATTCATCGACATGCTGTCTAGCATAAGATGTTAGGGCGCATTTCCCATCTGCAGATTTTTCTACGTATTTTTCATCATTGATACAGTACATATAGTCAACATAAATAAAGTCGCCTTTCTCAAGGTTAGCTTTAAAGCTGACATCAAAACTTGCCTCATAACAGGCATTTCTTATATCGATGATATAACTTTCATCCTTATTGAGAGCAGTTGCCTTAAATGAAAAACTAGGTAAATAGGTGCCGTTTAGATAATTCCAAACCCCTTGTGCCTGCGAAAAGCCAAGTTCGATGGCGCGGAGTTTTGCTGCAAACTTTGAAACTGCAAAAAAATCTGCCAACTCTTCGATTGCCTCTTCCATAATATCTGAATCAGATCTCTCTGAATTTTCAATATGTAGACGTAGCAATATTTCTTTTAGTTTTTTTCTTGTGGTGTTTGCAGGTAGTAGAATGCGAGGAGTCAAAGCATTAGCTTGCCATTCCATCCACTGAAGCGCACCTTCAATCCCATTATTCTTAAGCCCTCTTTGCTCAGTAATCTCACATGTTAAAGAAGTCAGATTACTATTTAACAACTTCTGCATTTCAAAAAACTTATCATGACGGTCCCAATGCACACATTCATGTACAACTGTATTATTACGAGATCCTATATTCCGCATGAAGAAAATGTTCGGATTTAAAAGGATTGTTCCTGGCTCAACGGTCTGTTTTACTACTTCATATTCCTCGTTGAATATATCAACTGTTGATTCTGCAAAATAAGTTTTGCCAAATATATTATCTGGGAGCGGGGCCTCATAAAGCACTAGTCCCATATTAAACATGAGTTCATCGAGGGGAATAGGCATAGGTTCATTTAGCGCTTGTCTACAGTATTTGTAAAGGAATTTTTCCGCTTCCTTTTCTAAGTCCTCTGAATAAAGGTAAGGAATCAAATATTTTGATAATGTTGTATTCTTATCAAACTTATCGGCGAAATAGTCATCAACATCCGTAATGGTAACCATATTAAGACCATCACTTAAATAACCAGTAAAAGAGACCGTGTACCAAGGGTTTTTTATATCAGCATCATAATCTCTCTTTCCCATTCCTTTTAGGATAACATCTGCCTCAACTGCTGCATTGAAAATAATCCTGCTTCCATCTGTAGAGTGGAAAGATACAGTTTTTATATGTATATCCTCTACCTGAAAGTAAGAAGGATCTAAAACTGTATAAGAATAAAACCCGTTATTCCGGCCTCTTTTAAATATGAGGCCGGTGATAGCACGGTGAATATCATTATAATATTTGTCTTCAAGATACTTTTCAAACGATGCATATTGTTTCATAGGCAGACCTCCTACTAATAATATTGCTCGATGTAGCTATAAGCTTTATCGAAAACTTCTTTGTCTTTAATCTTGTATTTAATCCAGATAACACTACGAAGTGCCTTTTTCACTTCATTTTTTCCGGTAGTTGTTCTTTGCCATCCATCGAATCGTACAATCTTTACAATGTCATCAATATCAGCAACAATGCGTTCAACAATGATGGGTGTTTTGTCGTTCTTAGCACCTTTAAAGAGTTCTGTGAGTGCTGCTTTCCCACGATCAATTTCTTCTTCCGGGACAACTTCCTTTTCTGCTTGAGCAGCTTCTTTTGCAAGTTCAAGTAGGAGCTTCAAGAACTCAATACTATTAATTAACCCTTGTTCGTGGCGTTCACGAAGCTCTTCGAGCTTCTCTCCCAGCTTAATAAACTTTGGATCGTTAGAATGTTCGCGAATTTTGGCAACTAAGTCTATTTCTACCTTCATAGTTGTCTTTTTAACATCTTTCTGCTTACGAATAAATTCGTCAATTAGATCCGCATCAAGCGTTAAAATATCCATATCATCATGAACCCTGCCAACTTCGATATTAGAGTGAACTAATTCCATTGTTTTGGCGCCAAGAGCAGCCCAAACGAGAGCACCGCGATTATCCGTGGGTTTCACTGACTCGTAGACTTTTGTTAGCCATACATAGTCAAACTTGTACTTATCAAGAAATGGATCAGGGGACAGAGCATCCCATGCTCTATTTAGAACATGATAATCTGCAGCAAATGCATCTTTATCTTTATTTGTTGGAATACACTCCTGAGCTGCAAGTAAACCTTCCCAACCTACTACGGTACGGTCAACGCCCATAAAGTAACTTAGGCATTTTCTGAGAAGTGCAGGAACCTGCTTCTTGACTTCTTCAATATTTGTGATAACTTTTTTCATGCTAGCTTCATCAAAGTCCAACGCCTTAGCAACATTATCAAAAATACCAATGTAGTCTACAATTAATCCATGGGTTTTACCTTCATCAAAAGTACGGTTTGTACGGCAGATGGCTTGCAGAAGGTTATGGTCCTTCATTGGCTTATCTAAATACATTGCTTGAAGAATTGGCGCGTCAAAACCCGTTAATAGCTTTGATGTAACAATAACTAACTTAAGAGGGTTATTCTTATCACGGAAATGATCAAGGACTCTTGCTTCTTCATCACGGCTGCGACGAAATTTTCTATATCGATCTTCCTTATCGTTATTGGTATCCATTACTATCGTTGTTGCTTCATGAGGGAGCAGCTTATCTAGCTCTTCCTTATACTTAAGACAGCACTCACGGTCGTATACAACGATCTGTCCTTTATACCCGTTAGGCTCTATTTTTTCTTTATAATGTTTTACAATGTGTTCGCAAACCTTGTGTATACGTTTTGGATCATACATGATGGCTTTCATATTTACACGTTTTGAAAGCTCAGCACGATCTGCATCTGAGAGCGTCTCAGTTAAGGCATCAAATTCTGTATCTATTTTATCCTTATCAACATGAAGCTCGACTGGAACTGGCTCAAAGTTCAAGGGTAGAGTTGCATTGTCTCTGATGGAATCCGAGAAAGTATATCGACTCAAATATCCGCTCTTATCTTCCGTTGCACCAAATGTACGGAAAGTATTCTTATCAATACGATTAATTGGAGTACCGGTAAGTCCAAAGAAGAAAGCATTTGGAAGTGCTGCACGCATCCTTTCACCGAGGTCACCTTCTTGAGTTCTATGTGCTTCATCAACCATAATGATTATGTTATCTCTAAGATTAAGAACATCTTCGACATCACCAAATCGGAAAATAGTCGTTATTGCAATTTTACGAATATCTTGCTTAAAAAAGTTTTCAACTTCTTCCTTAGTCGCAAGTGATACTAGGTTTGGAATATCCGAAGCATTAAATGTTGCAGTTATCTGAGTTTCAAGATCAAGTCGATCATCAACTATTACCACAGTAGGATTCTTAAGTTCGGGGATCATGCGAATTTTTTGTGCTGCAAATACCATTAGCAACGATTTACCAGAACCCTGAAAGTGCCAGATAAGACCTTGCTTTGGATAGCCCGCAATAACACGTTGTACAATAAGGTTAGCACCTTCATACTGCTGGTAACGGCAAATTATTTTGTATTTAACATGTTTCTTATCTGTAGCAAAGAGAGTGAAAAACTGAAAAATATCCATAACCTTCTCAGGAGTAATCATATCAGCTATGCTAACTTTAACATCAGCGAGGCTACCCTCTGACTTATGGTCAGGAGTATGCCATGGGCCCCACATATTAACTGGCATGCCAACCGAACCATAGCGATAGCATCTACCCTCAGTAGCAAAATTAAATACATTAGTTACAAACATCTGAGGAATACTCTTTTCATACGATGAAATATCACTTGCAGCGTCTAACCAGGTTATAGCATTGCGCACCGGGGTCTTTAATTCTCCGATTGAAATTGGGAAACCATTAACCAGCAAAACAATATCAAGTCTCTTTCCACCTTCGGCCTGAGGATAAATCCATTGATTAGTAACGACATATTCATTAAGTACTAAATCTTCTTTTTTCATTGTGCCAAAAAAACGGATCGGTATCATTCGGCCATTTTTGCCAAAAGGATATGAATTTTCTTCAAAAATCATTCTTTGAAAAAGTTCATTTTGAGTTATTAGGTTATGATGCTGCACTGAAAGTATAATTGCACGTAATTTATAAATGACTTCATCAGCACGAGATGGTTCTTCCGCTATTTCAGGATTCAAACGAATTAGCGCTTCTTTAACCATCGGTTCCACCATCACATCCGAAAAGTCCCGTGGTAAATCATCAGCTGAGATAAAATTCCACCCGTTTTTGGTTAGTGTTGAGATCACCATTTTTTCAATTGTATTGTCTTCGTTAAACATAAATATTCCCTCCTATCATTAAGTTTAATTTCCATCTTTGACATTCATATTGTTATAATTGCGAATCAAGTTGCTCAAGAGTCTAAAATCTCGTACCTCTGTATCACTTACAAATTTTGATTTATCGCTCTGATTAGCAAAGATCACAAATTGCTCTTGAAGCTCTGCTGGTGGTACGATGATGGTAGCATTACCTATTGAATTTTTGTTTAAGGTGGTTCCTTTTACAGCTTGTTTTCCCTCATCAGACCAATCTTTGACACTTAAATAGTAACGTAGAAAATCTGTACTAATGTCCGACTGGCGTGGGATGAATGCCATAATTGCTTCATTGGTATATATATCCTCTGAAGTAATAGCTGCTATCCCAATTGTGAGTTTGAAACTCATTATTACGGTGCCTTTCGGGGTAACCTTGATACCCGTTTCATCAACTGCAGTCTGTGAAATATATTCTTTTGTATCACCTGTATATTTCCCATATGAACTCAGATCCGCAATAGATATCCATCGATAATCATTTGCAGACCAATATTTCATCTGCGCACGTGATGGAGTTTTTCCCATTTGTAATGTGTAAGCATCAGAGAATTTGATTGTTTGCCAATTTCCTTGATCAAACATCTCGATAAATTGAGATTTGACCAGCTCATCGGTCTTTTGAATCAGCTTCTGATAGGTCTTTTTAGTGCTATCTATCGACCATAATAGGCTAGCTAACTTGCTTTGTTCTTTTAAATCAGGTAACTCAAGCCTAAAGTTCTTTAGATTCGCCCATTTAACACGGGGTGATAAAGAACCAGCTGACTTACCTATAGCAAAATCAAATAATGCATCATTTTGAATGATAAAAGGTAAAAGTTCAGGTAGAATTTTATCTGGCAGAGCTTGAATTACCGTTATGTCACCGGAACAAATGCCATCAAAAGGAGCAACTACAGCCTTCTTTAAATAAGCTCGTCTACGTCCAAAAAGCACATCTCCTTTTCGGAAGATCTTAGTAAAAGAATTTTCCTTATTTTCTTCCCAGTCTGTTAGAGTAATTTCTTCTGAAATCAAGTGCTCTAAGCCCACAATTGGATACCTGCCTTTATTTTCTTTACTAGTTTCCTTTCGCTCTTTAGCAACTTCTCCTAAGAATACTTCACTCATTATTTTCATCCTCCTTTCCGATCATGTCACTTAATTTCATATAGCGAAGTTTCATAATTTCCGAGTGTGTTCTCCAACTTTCATAACGCTCTTGAAGAGAACGTTCGTCAGTTTCTGCCCCAGGCATGGTCTTTTTAACATAAAGTGGAATACTGAGCGAGAAATTGTTATCTTCGATATCACGAATTGAGACAACGCGTGCAAAATCATTATCTGTTTCATATTTGTTGTATGCTGATGCTATCTTCTCAATATGTTTATCTTCCAGATAACTCTGTGCATTTTTTCTCTCAACCTCATCTACTGCATTTATAAATAAAACCTGGCCACGACGGTTTGCAGGCTTATTTTTACGACATATAATTATGCAAGCCTCCATTGGTGAATTATAAAACAGGTTGGGACCTAAACCTATCACACATTCAAGCATATCGCTTCTAACTAATTTTTCTCGCATACTACTTTCCTCATTACGAAACAATATGCCATGTGGGAATAATATCGCACAACGTCCAGTGTCTTCTTTCAAACTCTTCAGAATATGTTGTAAAAAAGCATAATCTGCTCGACCTTGAGGAGGAACACCTAGGAAATTACGTCCATATTTATCGCTAGCAAAGGCTTCTCTGTCCCACTGACTAATAGAGTAGGGAGGATTGGCAAGAACCATGTCAAATTCTTTCAACTTTCCTTTCTCAATAAAAGCCGGTGATTTTAACGTATCTCCATTTACAATTTCAAAGTCCTTCACACCATGCAAAAATAAGTTCATTTTGCCAATCGATGAAGTTAAAGCATTTATTTCCTGCCCATAAATAGCAACATTACGCCATTCTTTTTTTTGTTTTTGCAAATAGGCTATCGCGGAGATTAGCATACCTGCACTACCGCACGTTGGATCATAAATTGATTCACCTGACTGAGGTCTCAAGATTTCAGTCATAAGATGAACTACGGTACGATTTGTATAGAATTCTTGAGCGGTATGCCCACTATCGTCGGCAAACTTCTTGATTAGGTACTCGTATCCCTGTCCTAGTTCGTCCTCTGGACAATTTTCAATAGACAATGTTCTACTGCTGAAATGTTCTATTAATTCTTTTAGAAGTCTGTCTGACAAACGATTCTTATTTGTCCAAGCAGCATCTCCAAAAATTCCTTGTAGTTTATCAGCGTTTGCTTTTTCGATCTTACGAAATGCACTTACTATAGCAACACCTACATTCTCAGAAACTTCACGAACATCATTCCAATGAGCACCTTTGGGTACCTGAAACCGGTGATTTTCTTCAAACTCTAAGGCTTCTTCATCGCCAAATTGCTCTAGAATTTTTTGACACTCTTCGTCATAAACATCGCTGATTCTTTTAAAGAAAAGCAGCGGGAAAATGTATTGTTTATAAGCTCCTGCATCTATACTAGAACGAAGAAGAACAGCTGAATCCCATAAATATGTTTGCAATTCATCTATTGTAATGCGATTACTCATTGACATATCCTCCTTCAAGCAATAATTCCATCATTATTTTTTCAGCCTCAATCATTTTTTCAAGTGCATCAAAATACTGTTTTCTTATTTCAGCTGGAGGAGTAATTTCTTGTTCTTTTCTTTCAATATAATTATTGATCGCTAGACTATAGCCCTTGTCTTTCACTTCGGGAATCGTGACCACTTTTACTTTTTCAATAACATCTTTATAATCGTCATACAAATTGTAGACCTTCTCTATGTCATTGTCGGTCATTATATTTTGTGCTCGTTGTGCTGTGAATATATCAGAACCATCGATCATGCATATACGACCTTTATGATCATTTTTCTTGTTATTGTTTAGAAAAAGAATACAAGCTGATACTCCAGTTGAATAGAACACGCCGCTTACCAGTGTAATAATGCATTCCAGCTTGTCTGATTCAATCAGTTGTTTGCGAATTTCTGCTTCTCTACCCCCACGGAATAGTACACCTTGTGGTAAAACAACAGCACAACGGCCGGTTTTTTCGTCCATCGACTTCACCATGTGTTGCAGCCATGCAAAATCAGCATTGGAGTCAGTTGGGGTTCCCCACATGTTTCGACCATATATATCTGTGCTAAATTGTTGTGAACCCCATTTTTTCAACGAAAAGGGAGGATTCGCTACAACGCAATTGAAAGTTTTTAATTTACCTTTCTCAAGAAAATTAGGAGAACGCAGTGTATCACCTTGTGTAATCTTAAAATCCTTTGCACCATGCAAAAACAAATTCATTCTAGCAATTGCAGATGTAGATAGATTATTCTCCTGACCATATATTCGGCCATACGTCATTTTATCGTTTTTCATGTACCGTATGGCTTCTATTAGCATTCCTCCAGTTCCACAAGCTGGATCATAGACTGTTTCACCAATCTTTGGATCCAGAAGCATGATGAGAAGTTTGACAATGGAGCGTGGGGTATAAAATTCACCAGCATTCTTTTTTGATAAATCAGCAAATTTCTTAATCAGAAATTCATAACTATCTCCCATAACATCAGCTGAGTAATTCGCATTACCAACTTTAATTTTTGACATATGTTCTATTAAATTTTTTAGTCTCTCGTCTGAGAGTTTAGTTTTGTCAGTCCAATTAGCATCATCAAAGCTACTGAACACACCACTTAAAGTATCTGGGTTAGCACGCTCAATACCATTCATTGCTTTGACGATTGCAACACCAACATTTTCACTTGCTTCCCTGACATTTTGCCAGTGGCATCCCACAGGAATATCAAAACTGTGGTTCTCGGGAAATCTAGCATACTCCTCATCTCCACCAGAGCGCTCAAGTGCATCTTGAGTTTCTTCGTCATAAACATCACTAATTCTCTTAAAAAAGAGGATTGGAGTCACATAACTTTTATACTCATCTTGGTTTATTGGTCCTCGCAGAATATTACAAGCCTCGAATAGATGATTAAATAGTTGCTGGCTTGTCGTCTCTTCATTTGTAGGAATCGAATCAATTAGTTCTTTCTCTGCTATTTCTACAGAGGACTGCATCATAGTTTTTCTATTCCCTGTCTTCACTTTGGTCTCTGCATTTCTTTCGATGCCAATACTACCGACTGAATTGATTTTTTCCATCTTTGATGGATAATTATTTTCAAACTCTACCAAAATCTTAAGTAGGCGCTCGTCAAGGAAGGTCAGAGCATGTTTTCTAATATCTGTAGGTATTCCATAGTAAACTCCTGCGATACCACCTGTAATAGCTGCAAGGGTATCGCTATCGCCACCAATTGATATGGCGTTACGAATTGCATCTTCAAAATTTTTCGACTCGAAGAAAGCTTCCAAGGCTTGAGGAACAGTTCCCTGACAGCTCTCATTAAACTCATAATTATCACGTATTTCATCAAGGGAAAAATTCAACGGGTAATAATTCTTTGTTATATAGTCGCGAATCTCTAGCAAATTCTTTCCAGAACGCGCCAGGAAGATAGCAACAGCTGTTGCCTCTGCACCCTTTATCCCCTCAGGATGATTGTGTGTTACTTCTGTCACAGCTTTTGATAGTTGTTTCACTTCTTCCAGGGTATTTGCTACGAATCCACATGCACTGACACGCATCGCTGCCCCATTACCATAGCTGTTATATGGTTTTGGATTGTCAGAATATATCCATTCTCTGAAATGCCCACCATACCCACAGTTTGGGTAGTGTTGTCCGATATTCTGCATGTATTTTACAGCATTTTCGGATAAGTCACTATAATCCGACTTGCTTTCTAACAGCGCTTTAGCTATAGCTAAAGTCATTATGGAATCATCGGTAACACTACATTTATAAGTTAATAAATCAAATTGCTTACTCTTGTTATTATTCCATTCAAAACGGGAACCCACGATATCCCCGATAATAGCTCCTAACATAATGATACCTCCTATTAAAGTTCTCGTAGCTTATCTAAAACTTTATTCCAGCGCTTTTCAGCAACCTCAACAGTTTCTTTGTAGATTTCTAACTCTTTTTCATATTCATCAGCCTTCATATGTTGTTCTTCAATTGAAGGAACAGGTATTTCCAAGGCATTCAAGTCTTTATAGCTGATATTAATTACTGTACTTCCTTGTTGTACACCACTTATCATCTTTTGCCCAAGAGGGCTGTCTAAGAACAATTTTAAATACACGCTGCTAAGCATTTTTACTTCAGGTCGGATTACAATGATGTTAGATGAAGCGATGCATGGATAGCTCTGCTCGCGAAAGATAGAGGTTCTAATTGCAGTTCCTCTTGCAGGTATTAGTACGTCACCTTCTTTAAGAATGTAGTTTGAAATCTTACGTTCTTCTTCATCAAAGTGATCTAGACTATCATAATCAATATCGTAATCACCTATATTCGAGATGTTAACGACACCAACACTTCCGGTTGGGTCTTTTTTTGATACTGATTTTCCTCGGAAAACTTCAGCAACATCTCCCAAAGCAATTTTACGAATAGATGATTCTTGGAATTTTATCCACTCTTCATCTTGCTGAGAGAATATTTTATTTATACTCCAATCACCAAGTTCCTCAAGTTCCTCTAACATAACGAATGTTTCTTCATCGATAATAAATTTATTAGCCATATCACGTTTGTTCTTACGAGGACCAGATTTATATCGACGGACTATCACATCATCATCACCTGGCTTGGTATTTACTACATCGATAAGGTAAGTTTTAATCCCTGTTCCTTCAAACGCACCTTCTGGAAGTTCTGTAATTTCTTTTAAGCGATAAGTCTGTTGAACAAACTGCCTAAGCACTCCAATCTTTCCATGAGCAAATGTGATTCTAGCCGGCATTGTGATTATAAGCTCACCACCATTATTTGTATGAAGAAGCAGGTTTTCAAGCGCTACCGCATCTTGATCTCTACTCATAAAATTTTCATCTTCAGCAAGATTTCTTGTTCCGAAATTAGGTACAGAGAATATAAGATCGTAACGACTGTTTGTGAAACCGTATTGATATATACTTGCATTCAATATTTTTACATTTTTATAACCAGCAAAAATTCTGTTAATTATGTGAAAACTGATTTTTTCTTCAGTTGTAATGGTATAGTTGCAACCAGGATGTTCATCGATTAGTTTCTTTAGATTTGGAGCGAATTTTTCCCCTTCGGCAATAAGAACCTCATCTGCGTCAAGTTTAAAGCGACTGCCGTACTCTTCAGATAGAGCATTAGAAATTACTGAGTACCCACCATATCTTCTATCACTCTGGGCAATAATCAATTCCCAGTTGACCTCTCCCTTAAAAACATCATAGGCATTATACACTCTGGTAAATTGTGTCTTATCTCTAAACGGGTTAATAATATCGAGCCTATCTGCAACTGTCAGCATAGTCTCGTAGATTCGCTCTTCTGAATCATCATAAATATTTTTGTCAAAGTACTCTTCCTTTGTTTCAGCCACAAGAAGCGCAGCAGGAAGATAGGAGTCACTCTCAGTAAACCCTCTAAATAAATCTAAGTATTCAAAGGTGTTTTTTTCAATCTCGTTAGTCATAATTCATTTTTCCTCCTTACCAATAGCTGATTTGATAAATCAAGAATATCACGGTTTAACAAATTTGTCAATCGCTAATTTAACTTTTGGTACTTGAATACCAAATTGATATAAATTGCACCGTGGATATTGGCGTAAAAATACGGATGCGTTTATTTAATGATTGGCACCGGATTTTCTGGATAGCTATTTTAATTGCCTTCCACGTGCATATATATTTCAATTTCAACTTTCAATCTGATAGTCACATTGTCAACTCACTATTATTTTGCCAACCATCTTATCAACTCACTTAGTCATCGACGATATTTGTTGATGATTTTTCAAATTCACCAATCTTTGATAACTTCCCTAAAAGCAAAAAACCGTGATTATCCTTCCGGCTTAAAACCAGACCTCAAATCACGGAAAGCCTTTATTTACTTATCTTATTACACTCTTACTTATCTACCCTTGACATCAATACTACCGCCTCAACGTGCGTTAAGAGGATAGGATAGCTATCAACCAAATTTTTTCAACCCCCTTTTTTTTCAAGGCTCGTACTTGGAAACATATCTAAGATTGACTATCGTTTGTGGGAACATATCTATGTTATTGGTTATATTAATCTTGCTTTTTTCTTTATCTCGAGATATACTAATATAAGTAATTGCTAAAACATTTAATAGGTGGTGAGCAAATGGAATATTTAACGGTCAAAGAAATTGGCGAAAGATGGGGAGTTACCGCTAGAATGATAAACTATTATTGCTCTACAGGTCGTATATCAGGAGCAATTAAAAAAGGAAATTTATGGCTTGTTCCTAAAGATGCTAAAAAGCCAATTGATGGGAGAACAAAATCAGGTAAATACGGGGGTGATATTTCTTGTCTGAACAAAGAATAGGCAACTCACATAATTATGTGTTTCAGTTTTTCTTGATGGCTTTGCTAATTACAGCCTCTTCAGTTGTAGGATATGCCTTTCGATTTATTGGTTTTCCCGAAACAAATATTGTAATTATCTATCTGTTAGCTGTGCTTATGACTTCCTGGCTTATTGACGGATATATATTTGGCATCCTATCCTCACTTATAGCCACTTTTGCTTTTAACTTTTTTTTCACTGAACCCTATTATACATTTACAGTTTATGATCCAAGTTATTTTATAACTTTTATTATTATGACTATTACCGCACTTGTCACGAGTACTCTTACTTCTCATGTTAAACAGAGTGCACTTTCTGCGAAAGAAAGAGAGGCAGAAACAAAAGCTGTTTATAACCTTACCAACTATCTTACAGATGCTAAAGATATACATGAAATAGCGGGTATAAGTGTAAAAGCATTAAGTGATTGTTTCAATTGTAATGCTGCTATCCTTTGTTTCGATAGTAATGGTTTACCAGAGTTGTCCTTTATCCAGCAGAGCACAACAGAAAAACAAGTGCGTAGAAAAGTAGATGACATAGTGGAGCTCAAACACAGGATAGATGGATTACGAACAGGCTATGACATAGGAGTTGAATTCTATGACTGGCCAATCTATGGAAGGGAAAATATTCTAGGTATTATCAGAATACCCAAAGAAAGAGCTCAGGCAATGACAGTATCTCAGATAAAGCTATTACACTCTATGATAGAGAGTACAGGCTTAGCAATGGACAGATTTATGTCTTCTGAGCAACGTATCAAAGAGCGTGAGGAAGCTACACAGGAACGTTATCGCGGAAATTTATTGCGGTCAATTTCTCACGATTTACGTACTCCACTTTCTGGAATTATGGGTACAGCGGAAATGCTTATGGATATGACTGAATCCAGTGATACACGATATCCTTTGCTAGAAAATATTCATAATGATGCAAACTGGTTACACTCTCTAGTAGAGAATATTTTAAATCTCACTCGATTGCAGGAGGGTAAGCTAACCTTAAATAGGCAAATGGAAACTGTAGAAGAAGTGATAGGTAGTGCAGTTAATCGGATTTCTCAGAGAGCACCAGAATACGAAGTCACTGTGAGTGTACCAGATGAATTGCTCTTTGTACCCATGGATGCCAAACTCATCGAACAGGTCTTAGTTAACCTTTTAGATAATTCTATTAAACATACTAAAGCAAAAGCTGAAATAAGTGTCTTAGTAATCAAAGAAGAGAATACAAACTCCGCAGTATTTGTAGTAAAAGATGAAGGTACAGGAATATCAACAGAAGAATTACCTTATATTTTTGATATGTTCTATACTTCTCAGATGAAAATTCCTGATGTTAAAAGCGGTATAGGTCTTGGTTTAGCCATCTGCGATACAATTATAAAAGCACATGGTGGGTCCATAAAAGCAAAGAATAGATCGGAACGCCCAGGAACCGAGATTATTTTTAAGCTCCCTTTGGAGGTGGATAATAATGAATAAGTTTAAAGAATGTATACTCGTTGTAGAAGATGATACGCAGATCAGAAACTTTATTTGCTATTCTCTTAAACAAGAAGGGTTAAATTACTTAACCGCTGGCACTGCACAAGGAGCGCTTGGAATACTTGTATCGGAACAAATAGACTTAATGTTATTGGATCTTGGATTGCCTGATTTTGATGGAATGGATGTTATTAAAAAAGTGCGAGAATGGTCTGAAATACCTATTATTGTAATCTCTGCACGAGACCAGGATAAGGAGAAAGCCGCGGCCCTTGATTCTGGTGCTGATGATTACCTAACAAAACCATTCTCTACTACAGAACTAATGGCACGTATTCGTGTAGCAATACGACATTTAAAGAGACAAGGTGGAAGTAAGACCCAGACTGTTATTTCTGTTTCTGGCCTGAGCATAGATTTGGATAAACATTTAGTTTTCCTAAATGAATCAGAAATACATACAACTCCTCTAGAATATAAACTGTTGGCACTCTTTTTTAAGAACATTGGAAAAGTATTGACCACTGGATATATTATTAAAGAAATATGGGGTGTAGGGTATGGGACGGATACACAGGCTCTAAGAGCACTAATGTCTGGATTGCGAAGGAAAATTGAAAATAATCCTGCTAAACCTCAATATATAATAACAGAAATAGGCATCGGATATAGACTTAAAGATGAATAAGCTTTATTTGTAGACCGTTTTGGTAAATTACCAAAACGGTCTTCTTATTTCTCACAGAATTCTCACAGGGTAGGTCCACTCCTCACACCATCCTCACATTATCTTTGGTATTATTTATTCAGGAAGTAATTGTGATTAATATATTGGAGGTGTGGAAACTATGAATCAAATAGATAGATCAGAAAACCAACATGAATTGGATAAATTGTGCTTTAGTATAAGACAACTTATTGAACAACACAAATATGAAGAAAGTAAATTGCTTATACAAGGTGCTATAGGAAGCCACCCCCATTCGCCTGTGCCACATAATTTAATTGGTATTCTGCTTGAAAAAAAAGGGGATCATCTAACAGCCATGAAGCACTTTCGAGCAGCATGGGCTCTTGACCCCACTTATCTTCCAGCTCAGCACAATTTGGAGCACTACGGCACTTTTTTTTCTAAAGGAAAGTGCGCATATGATGAAACTGATTGTGTAAAAGAAAAAAAAGAAGACTTATATAAAGTTGAATATGATGAACATGGTATTGGACATGTTGTTAGGAGGAATAAAAATGAAAGAATTAACAAATAAAAAATCAAATAGCCTTACAATCATCGCCGGTTGCGGACGCTTAGGTGCTAGTTTTGCTAACACACTATCCGATCAAGAAGAAAATGTTTTGGTAATAGACCGCAATAAAGATTCTTTTCGTAAACTATCGCCCTCCTTTGGAGGTCTCACACTTGCAGGAGATGCCACTGATATTGATGTGCTCCATGAAGCACAAATAGAAAAAGCAACTGTGGTAATTGCAGTTACAGATAACGACAACACTAACATTATGATCGCACAGATGGCTAAAGAACTATTCAAAAAAGAGCGTGTAATAGCAAGGCTAAATGACCCTGATAAAGAATGTGTTTATTATAACTCAGGTATTGATACTATTTGTCCTGTTGTCCTATCCATAAAAGAAATTAGAAAACTGATTAAAACCAAAAATGTCAGGGAGGAATAACTATGAGAAAACATGTTCTTTTAATTGGAAGTTTTAATAAAGCACGATCATTAGCTCAGTCATTAATAAAGAAGAAGTATCAAGTAACAGCAATTAATAACGACTATCAAAATTGTCTTATATTAGCTGAAATCGATTCTTTAACTGTTATCAATGGTGATGGAACCAAACCTTTTGTTTTGGAAGACGCTAATGCACAAGATGCAGATATTGCAATAGCACTTACTCCAAATGACGATGACAATTTAGTAATATGTGAATTATGTAAAAAGAAATTTAATATTAAAAAGACCGTAGCACTTGTTAATGACCCAAAGAAAACTGATTTCTTTTACAAAATGGGAGTTGACTCTGTTATTTGTGCAGTAAATGCAATTACTAATATAATAGAGCAGCAAACATTTTTGGAAGGAATAGCAACATTGTTGCCAACGGGTGAAGCACGTATCAGCATTGCAGAAGTGCCTATATCAGCTACTGCACCTGTTGTAGGCAAAAAATTATGGGAGATTAATTTGCCCAAAGAGGTTATTATTGGGTGTATTCTTCGCGGAGAAAAAAGTATGATCCCACGTGGAGATACCAGGGTATTAGCTGGAGATATGCTTGTTTTAATATCATCAGACAAACAGGAAATAGCTGCAATTAAGGAGTTGACTGGACAAATATGATAATAAAAGATTATTTTTATAAGTGTAACAATATCGGGAAGCTAATACTCCTAATTGGTTTGTTGCTTGCCGTACCCCTTTCAGTATTGCCATTTTATCCAAATGAAATAAAGTTTGCAATCGCATTTCTTATTCCATCTGTTGTATCAATTATCCTAGGAGTGTTTTTGTGTCTAACATTAAAACATGATGATAGTAGATTACAATGGTTGCAAACTATTCAATATAGTCATTTGACAGTATTGTTTGCTTGGTTCTATGGATTTGTAGCGGGTTCAATTCCATTTATGTTATCAGGCCAACTAACCTTTGTACAAGCTTTATTTGAGTCTGTAAGTGGATGGACAACTACTGGTCTATCTGTAGTTGATGTGACAGTTACTCCAAATATATTTTTATTCCATCGTAGCTTTATGCAGTTTTGCGGCGGCTTAGGATTTGTCATGGTAATGGTTATGTTTATCCAAGGAAAACAGTCAATGAATCTATTTAATGCCGAAGGGCATCCTGATAAGCTAATGCCAAATCTTAAAAGGACTGCCCGAATTATTTTACTAATGTATCTGTCTTTTCTTGCTACCGGTACTTTTTTATATATTGTTTTTGGAATGAACCCATTTGATAGCTTACTTCATACAATGTCTGCACTGTCTACAGGTGGTTTTTCTACTAAAGCTGACAGTATTGGTGAATACAATAGTCTAGCTATCGAAGCAATCACTATCGTACTAATGCTGATAGGTACAACTAATTTTGCTGTTCTACTGATGATAACAAAGAGGAAGTTTAAACAAGCACAACGGGTTAGTGAGCTACGCTTTATGTTGGTGCTTCTTGCAGTATTTGTCCCAATAGTAGCTTTCTCGCTGTTTTACGGGATGTATTTGAGTGCAACAGAAAGTATACGGGTATCACTGTTTAATATTGTCTCAGCGCTTTCAACGACTGGCTACTCCACTGTATCTTATACTAACTGGCCACCTTTTTCAGTAGGTATTCTCATATTGCTTATGTTGATCGGTGGAGGTTTTGGTTCAACGGCTGGAGGTATTAAACTTACGAGAGTTTATTTGTTATTACGCGTGACTATGGAAAATATACGCAAGCGTATTAGCCCTTCACGTAGAGTAACAGCTCCCTATTATTTCAAAGCACAAAGCAAAACCCCTATTGACGGAGAACTTGCTGTAGATACCTTGGGTTTTATTTCATGTTACCTTGGTATATTTATTATTGGTACCCTTCTTCTTACATTAACAACTAATAGCACCCTCCCAGAAGCAATGTTTGAATTTGCATCAACTTTCGGTACAGTTGGGTTATCTATCGGGCTAACCGGACCAACAACAGGAACAGCAACATTAATCATTCAGATGGTTGGTATGATACTTGGTAGATTAGAAATTTTCATTGTTTTAATTGGTATCTATTCAGGTATTTCATTACTAAATCAACGATTTCGAAAAATGCTTATCAAATAAGTATATAAAATCAACCGTATATTAAATACTATGAGTTCAATGTTAAATAGCAAAAGCTAGTAGAGTATAACTATTACCCACCGTCAATACGACAGCTCATCAATTCTATTAACAATATTAATGTATTATTAACCTACCATTTTGCTAATGGTAGGTTTTTGTGCGATCATGGAGTTACTTCTAGATTGTGATTACCGAACTAATTCAATACACTTATTATGATGCCTTCTTTGTATTTACAATCCACCTCAGCCTCGACACCTGAATTAAACTCAACAGTAATTTTTTATTCAAACACCGTAATCTTATCAATAAGTCACCTTACCAGCTGTTCATCATATTCCTCTAGCTCGCATGACTGCTCATTCAAGAACTCATCCATTTTTATAATGCGTTGACTTTAACTTCATGCTCTGCATTTTAAATAAAGGTACTTGCCGGTCTACAAAGTCTACTGGAGCACTGTAATGATTTTTTCCAACTGCAGCCCAGTTGTCCAATACCGGACGCGCAAAGAAAACCCACAACTCTATTCTAGAGTCATGGGCTATTGCGGTCCGCTTTTCATACTTTAATTTCAATGCCTGATTTAAAGCATATTACAAAGTGGTCATCATACACCGTAACATTTTGGATGATCTTCCTTACAAGGGTATCATCATATAGTAAAGTCCGATATTTGTTGGTGCAAATAAATTCTATCAGTTCGTTGATTCGCTCATTCTCACCACTTAAGGATGCATCTTCCACAAGAAGGGTCTGACGTTTTTCACGTAACTCTTCAATCTCATCTGCAAGGGATTCAAAATCTTTTCCCTTATTAGCAAGGCTGATTAGTTCCTTCTGCTTTTCTTCAAGCAAGGTGTTAATCTCTGAAATCTTATATTCCGTGGTATCACCAATTATCGCATGTATATTCTCTTCCAGTATTCTTATCATGTTGTCACCACCGGCTAGCAATCTGTTAATGGCAGTCATTACTGCATCATATAATTCAGCTTCTTTTACCGTTCGGTTCTTACACACCTCAGGGCCTTGCTCAATTCTTGTAACGCATCGCCAAACAAATTCTTTTCTACCGTGAATATTCCAATAGACCCGTCTGTATATGTCACCACAATCTCCACAGAAGGTTATGGTACTCAAAGCGTATTTACTGCTATAAATTCTTTTATTCTTGTCTGCACCTGTGTAAATATTACTTCTGCGATGAAGCTCTTCCTGAGCCTGTAAAAAAAGTTCCTTTGGTATGATCGCCTCATGGCTATTTTCAACATAATACTGCGGGACATGACCTTCATTCTTGACTCGTTTCTTTGTAAGAAAATCCACTGTGAAAGTCTTCTGCAACAGGGCATCGCCGATGTATTTCTCGTTTAGAAGAATCTTCTTTATGGTTTCTGGTCTCCATCTTGGTTTACCTGCAGCTGTTAAAATGCTGTCTTTCTCTAGATCCCTGCCGATGCCCACTAGACTCTTGCCCTCAAGGTACTCTCTGTAAATACGTTTAATGATTTCAGCCTCTTCTGGAACAATAATCAAGTTGCCTTCTTCATCTTTTGTGTATCCCATAAATCGATTGTGATTGACCTGCACCTTTCCTTGCTGGTAGCGATATTGAAGTCCAAGTTTAACGTTCTGCGAAAGGCTCTGGCTTTCTTGTTGTGCAAGAGAGGCCATAATGGTAAGTAGCACCTCGCCCTTGGCATCCATTGTGTTGATGTTCTCTTTTTCAAAATACACTGCTATGTTCTTTTCCTTGAGCTGTCTAATATACTTTAAGCAATCCAGCGTGTTGCGGGCAAATCGACTGATGGACTTTGTAATAACTAAATCGATGTTGCCCTCCATACACTCCTCAATCATACGGTTGAACTCTTCTCGTTTTTTAGTGTTAGTACCGGAAATGCCGTCATCTGCAAAGATGCCTGCAAACTCCCATTCAGTATTTTTCTTTATAAATTCCGTATAATGTGCAACCTGTACCTCATAGCTTAAATTCTGCTCTTCAGTTTCTGTAGAAACACGGCAATAGGCAGCGACACGCAGTTTCTTTATTTTTTCTTTTGCGGCTGTACTTCCAACTCTTTTTCGTGCCGGAATTACAGTTATATTTTTTCCTGCCATATTACACCTCGCTTTCTATCAAACTATATAGGTACTCCGCTCTTGTAACGGGATCATCTGGAAGTTTACCTTCTGATTTTCTCATCTTGAATCGTTCTATAGGTGAGGGAGCAGTAAAAGCTGCAAGCTCTACAATCCGCCCTAAGTCCTTCGCACGTTTATTTCTAATCTCTTCAGCCTTATCAAATGTTTCTTTATCTATGATTGCTGGATATACGTCATTTCCGAGATAAAGGATATTTTTCAAAATACGCCCCATTACTGAATGCGTCTTCTCAATACCTGCCTGTTCACCAGCCACTGTAAGGGAAAGTCCTGATATATATTTTTCAAAGAACTCCTTTACTTGACCTGCTGCCTTCTCATCGACAGTTATGACTCCGTCTTTAACTGTATATCCGTATGGTACATATGCCATTTATCTCACCACCTTTTCTATAAGGGAAAGTCCACATTTCATTTTAAAGGTGAGTTCATCCCTTGAATTTACAATGATGTTTTCTACAAACTTCTCAAAAGCTTCATCTGTATAATTGCCATCAAACTTATCTGCTGACACATAATCAAGAAGTGCCTTTACCTCATCTGCCTGAGAAGAGCCACTTGTAAATGACATGACTAGGTTCGTCTTCTCAGCAGTAATATTTTTTATTTCTTTATCCAGAACATTTCGTTCCTTGTTAAAAAGAGCTGGTTCAAGAAACCCTTTTGTCATAAGACCAATCAGTGTATTGCGTTCTTCGGTTAATTGCTCCATGCGTTTATCTATGGCATCAATTCTTGCAAGATCGCATTCTTCATCAATCTTGTTTATAGAATCATAAAGTGGCTCCAGTATTAGCTTTTTGCTGAATGCGAGCTTATTCATCATGGTTGAGAATGTTGCTTTTATCTCTCCATCACGCAAAAATAACATGGAGCAGCTGTCCTTGTCTTCAATGTGTCCTTTGCAGCTCCAAGCAATATAACTTCTGCCAACAGAGTAGTTTGTTCTTCTCTTGAATTTACTGCCGCACTCTCCACATAGGATTCTGCCACTTAGCACATACCTGTTTTGATAAGCTTTCTTGTTAGCAGTTTTGCTCATAGATTTTGCTCTTTGAGTTATCAGCTTTTGAGCCTTGGAAAATACTTCTCTGCTGATGATCGGTTCATGATGATCCTTGCAGTAAAACTGATCTTTCTCTCCATTGTTAATGTGTCGATTGAAGTTGCTATCCGTGTAGGTCTTTTGGAAAAGCACATCACCTTTGTATTTTTCGTTGCGGAGCATATCAATCACCGTACCCGAACTCCAATGATTGCCCCTTCTTGCAGGGATTTTGTCTCTATTTAGGCCTTTTGCGATAACACTTCCACCTTTCCCTGAAAGGCACTCTGCAAAAACACGTTTGATTATTTCAGCTTCTTTAGGAACAATAACCATCTCACCATTTACGTTTGCATAGCCATATGGCGGAGTGCCAATAATGTAACTGCCATTTTGAAACTTTTTACTGATTGACCATGTTGTGTTCTGTGAAATAGACGCGGACTCTTCAGCAGCAAAACCAGATAAAATAGAAAGCATTAACTCGCTTTCCATATCGCCTGTATTGAGATTTTCTTTCTCGAAATAAATGAAAACACCGATATTTAAGAGCTGTCTTACCAGCTCTAAGCAATCCGTGGTATTTCGTGCAAAACGACTGATGGATTTGGTGATAATAAAATCAATCCTATTACTTTCACAATCACGAATCATCCGGAGAAGTTCAGGTCGTTTTTCCTTTTTGGTGCCTGATATGCCTTCGTCATAATAAAGCCCGGCAAATTCCCATTCTAGATTGGATTTAATATAGTTTTCATAGTGTTCCCGCTGAGCTTTAAGGCTTACCAGCTGGTCATCACTATCCGTTGAAACCCTTGCATAAGCGGCAACTCGAAGTTTGCTTTTTGATGACTGTGATTTGGGCAGTCCATCTATTTTCGTTATCTTTTTCATCATCTCACCTCACTTTCTGCTATTACATATATCACTCTAAAAGGCAATAATAGCAAGTGTTTCAGGGCATTATCTCGGCTAACTTCGGAGAGAATTTCTGGCGGTTTAATGCTGATATTTTGTGTAGTTCATCTTGCGTAATCTTGCCCTCTTTATAGAGCATGCCAACAATACTCTCAGCTATATAAAAGTCATATTCTTTCTGTAACTGTTCTTCTGATATCGGTTCTGTCTCACCCTTGATAGGAGAACCATCTTTCACTTCAATAATGTTCATAGAAAAACACCTCCTACCTGGTAGCCACGGCGGGAGGTGAAATCTGATGGTTTCTTTAATCTTTCTTATAAAAATCGCATTCGTAGCCATCGGCATCAAGGAGCAGTCCCTTTGCCCAGGGAGGTACTCTGCCCATCTGCTTGCATACCATATCAAGTGACAGGCTTTGATCAGCCTCAATAATTACTTCATCGTGTACATGAGCCACGATGTTACAAGTGCTAAGTGTCTTCATTGCATACATTAAAATATCACGGGAGATTGCTTGAACAATGTTTTCTACAAACTTGGGTCCATAACTTTCAATCCGCTCCCATTTCTTTGTAGCACCAACTCCCTCATAAGTAACTGATTCACCACCGAAGATATTTTCTCCAATATTAGGCTTTACATAGGCAAGCTTTCTGCCAGAAGGAAGAACAATAAACAGCATTCCACTCATGTAATGAAACTTGATATTTTGAACTTCTTGAGACTTTTTTTCCTTAATGCATTTCTTAACTTCTCTATCCACATCCCACCAGAATTTTACGATGTATGGATTGGCCTGCCTCCAGGCATTAACAAGGGGTTTTAGTTCTTCTTCTAAAATTCCCATCTCTAAGGCTCCCATAGCCTTTAAAGCACCCACTGATCCACCATAACCAAGTGCCAATTCTGCAATTTTACCTTTCTGCCTTAAATGAGCATTTATACCATGCTTTTCAACAGGGACTCTAAACATCTGTGATGCCGAGGCACAATATATATCACCACCATTTGCGAAAACTTCATTTCGCCACTGTTCACCCGCAAGCCAAGACAGCACACGAGCTTCAATAGCAGAAAAGTCAGCAACTATAAACTTATTGCCTTCTTTTGGTACAAAGGCTGTGCGGATAAGTTGTGAGAGCGTGTCAGGTATATCTTCGTAGAGCATTTCAAGGGTTTCATGATCACCGCTCTTTACTATGCCTCGTGCCTCTTTTAAATCCGGCATATGGTTCTGTGGTAGATTTTGTAACTGCACAAGCCTTCCTGCAAAGCGACCGGTTCTATTTGCACCGTAAAATTGGAACATTCCTCTGGCACGTGAATCGGCACAAACAGCATTTTCCATTGCCGTATATTTCTTAACGGATGATTTTGACAGTTGCTGACGGAGTTTAAGAACTTCAGACAAGTCATCCGGTGCATCCTTTAATAGTTCTGCCACAGCCTTTTTGCCAAGAGTGTCTGTCTCAAGACCATTTTCAGCGAGCCAACCTTTCATCTGCTGTACCGAGTTTGGGTTATCAAGTTCTGTTATTTCCTGCATCTGACTCATCAACTTAGTATGAGAAATCTCATCCATAGCAATAGCTTGTTTTACAAAGGCCATATCTATCTTGATGCCACGGTCATTGATTTCTTGGTCGAGAAGATATTCATCCCATATTTCATCTGGCACAGGAAACTTTATAAGTCTTTGCTGAATTAACATTTCTGTTTCAACATCACGCTTGTTATAAGCTATAAACTTCCTCCACTTTTCCATTTCATCACTTGGCAGATTACGAGTTCTACCGCCATTCGTTTTGGTAGGATTACACGGAACACAAAAATATCTGATTAGGTCTTTCCCTTCCGTAAGTTTTTGCTTTTCAAGCCCAAGAACGGCTCCCACACCCTCCAAGGAAAGAGGAAGTCCCATATAGGCTGACCACACCATTGAACATTTCCACGATGAAGGGTTTAGATAACTTCCAAAGGGATATCCAAGATAACGAGAAAGGCATACACGTTCAAACTGCGCGTTAAATGCCCACTTAGTGACATCTTCATCAGTTAAGGCATCCAGTATATCGCTAGGTATCTTTTCACCGGCCATTAAATCAATCACCTTCACTTCGCCACCATCAACAGAATAGCCAAACAACATTATTTCAAAATCATCTGCCTCTACATAGCGATAAACTCCGCTCTTTTGTAAGTTTATAGATGAGTAGGTTTCGATATCGATTTCAAGATTCTTCATTTCCTACCTCCATTCCTAAAAAATAGGTGGCAGAGGAAGTACCTCCACCACCATCAATCGATCCTTTCTTTTAGGCAAGGAAGTCATCATCTACAAGCGTTGAAAAATCATCTGCTGCAGAGGTCTTTCCACCAAGTGGCTCACCATCCTTAATTTTTTGAATATTACCCAAACCACAAGCAACACCTTTATTACCGTTTGAGTTAAAAGCATAGAAATTGAGTGAAACTCTACCATAGCAACCGCTGTACACTTCGCTGCGATCCATAATAGGTTTAACACTTTTATCTACAATCTGTGGAGCAGTTTTGCTATTGGCATTGATAAAATAATGCCCCTTATAAGCCTCATCATCACGCTCTACATCTCCGTCACGCAGTGGCAGCTTAATTGCCGCTTTATTCGGTTTCTTTCCACCAAATTTTGCGATGCCTTCCTCAATGGCTGCATCCACAGCAGCATTTATAGCATTAATGGTTTCTGTATCGTCTTTGGGAATAAGCACAGATACGCTGTATTTTTCTGCGCCACCGTTGATGGATACTGGCTCCCATCCGTGAAAGTAAGAAAGCCTTGTGTTTACACCTGTAATAACTTTAGTTCTGTTTTCGATTTTACTCATAATATTAACCCTCCATAATTTCGTTAAATTCGTTTTTTGCATCAGCTACGTTCATCGCCGGTCTTTTATCCGAATTGGGGACAAGAGTCGGCTTGCCCGGTGGTTTATAAATGAGGTTTCCTAGAATTTCCTCAAATTTGGTTTTACCCATCAATTTTTGCATCTCTGTCATAGGGATGAGGCTCTTACGATAAATGTCCTTGTATCCGCTGATGACAGCTTTTTCTGCTACTGCATTTTCATCTTTATACTTTCGAACAGATCGACCTTCCACAACCTTAAAACCTTGCCACTCTTTACCGTGATTGACTGCAGCGTCTGTCGCATAAGTAGTTATCTCATTCGCCCATTTGGTAAGGTCGGGAAGAATGGATAGCACTTCTTCTATCTCACTATCTGTAAGTAACGGTGGCATCTTAAACTCCATCTGTGCCAGTTTCAAATTTTCATCAGCTCTAGCACGACATCTGCTGGATGCTCTGCAGAAAGTACACCACGAGCCAGGCATATATTCACCTTCACCTTGATAGGCTTTTGCGGCTTTTGGTTTTAGTTCCTCTTCTGCCCAAGCTTTAAGTTCTTCTACCGGAACAGTCCATGTGCTGACATTTTCTCTTCGTGGTTGAAAAATTGTCATTGATATTTCTTTGATGTCGTATAGGCTGTCATAAATCTCTAAAGCGCCTAATGCATACAGTTTCATCTGTGGATTGTCCTCTGCATCCACTAGCACGCCCATACCATATTTGAAATCTACGATGTGAAGTCTATCATCTGAGATGATCACACAATCTCCTGTCCCAAAACCATCTGGAACATAACAAGAGAAATCAAGACGTTGTTCAATAAGAACGATAGGATCTGTGCAAGACTTTCTTGCAAGTTCTACCTGCTCCATGATGAAGTCAACGTAGGCATTGGTGCATTCTTCCATTTCATCTGAGTCATACTCTGATGTAGGCCTCTTACTTCTGATTCGAAGTGCCTTTTTTAGCTTGTGTTCAGAGAGGGCATGAGCTGCTGTACCTTCTTTTGCTGCTTCTCCATTTGTGTTTTCAAACTCAAGTTCAAGCCTTGCAGACGGTAAACAATGAAGCCATCTGTGTGATGAAGATGCAGATAATATTGCATGATTACCCATTCCCAAGAACCTCCGCATCTTTCAAGATGTCAGCATAATAAGCCTTATCAACAGCACTTAACTTGTCAGCACCATACTTCATAATGATGCCCCGCACTTCAGCGGTAAAGCCAAGCTGACTTTTTTCGGCAAGTACCATTCTCACTTTTTCCAGCGAAATATCCGGCTCATTTGCTTTTTCTGTCTTTGTGGTAGGTGTTTCTTTTGGAGCAGAATCGCAATCTGTCATTGCATCACAAACCGCTTGTATGCTATCAGCAAGACTTCGCATATCATTTACCACATCAAGCAGTAACTTTATTTTGCTCAAGGTCATTTCCTCCTTTCGTCATCTCACAGATAGAGAGTTCCTCGATGCTGTCTCCAGGGATTACAATCGTTACACGCTGTTTTCCCCCAAGTAGGAATCGAAGGATACGCTCCCTCACGGAAAAGTTACGGTAAGTAACAATCCCGCCTGTCTGTGGTTTCTTTGAAACACTAATTTTTAGATTGTGCTTCATATCCATCACCTCTTTCTGAAGGGCGCTTTTATTTGTTGCCCTCTACCTGGTAGCCTCAGGAGATACATAAATCTGACGGTTTAATAAAAAAAATGCCCAAGGAAGTTTTAAACCTCCAAGGGCATCATGCTTAGTTAGGGATTTTCAGCTTTTGACCGGTATAAATAATCGTTGATTTTAAATTGTTCAGTTTAACAATCTCTGTGTATCTTGTGCCGCTACCGAGTAGCTTGGCTGCAATTGCCCAGAGAGAATCACCTTTAACTACCGTATACTCTTTGTAAGTTGGTGAAGAGGTGCTACCTGTGGGATATACAATCATACCATCGTTGTTGAAAACATAATAACCTGGGTTCATATCAACCTGTGCCTTTGCATTGGAAAGGATACGATATGCACCAAGCTGTGATTTCGCATCTGCCCAAGTCTTTCTAACACGGTAATACCCTGTAGTCAGCTTTTCAGGATAGGTTGTATTTTTAGAGCCCCCAGCAGGTGATTCATCTGCTGAAAGTAACTTTTTAACCTCTGTTCTAAAAGTGTCCATGCTCTTACCATGTCTTGAAAACCAATGCCTTGGATCAGCATGATTGGATGCAATCCCTCGTTGATACCCCTCATAGTGGCCAATAATCGTACCGTCAGCCATCGGGTCGAGTTTATACTCCTTACAAAGGTATGCACATAGTTCCACCGCTTCTTTATAGATAGCATTAAAATACGAGGCATCGGTCAAACCGTCCTCGCAGATTTCAAAGCCAATATGTGTGTTATTTGCATCGCCTCCAGCATGCCAACCTCTATGATTCCATGGTAGGGTTTGATAAGTTGCAATGGAGCCATCTTTAAGTTTCCCTATAAAGGCATGGACACAAACCTGTCTTCCATCTGGTCTGTCTTGATTCCAATGATTATTATATTGATTTACTCCTAACAGACCATCATCCGGTCCAACATATCTGCGTAAATTTGGATTGTTCGCTCCGGTGCTATGAACCATGATGCCTTTTGGTGTAATCTTTCTGCCTGCCTTGTAGCAAGCATTCTCTGTAAAAATAAGCTTTCTGAGATTCATTATTGCTCTCCTCCTTTGTTATGCAGCTGAGCAAGAATATCCTTTAATTTCTCTGGTATCGGTAATCCTAAGCGCCCTGCATTTTCCAACATGGAAACCCCTTCATTGGAGCAATAGAAAAAGATGATGGCGGTTCGGAGCATGCTACCGTCTCCTATAAGGTTCGTGTCGATAATATGGCCGATTCCAACCATTACAAAAATAAGCACCTTCTTAAAAATGCCTCGAAAACCGACTTCGCTGGATAGTTTTTTATCAACAATGGCGCACATGACACCAGTGATATAATCAGCCACCATCAATGTAACTAATGCATATAAAAACCCATCAAACCCTCCTAAAAACCATCCCAAGAATCCGCCTAATGCAGTTAGTGCCACTTGTACCCAGTTCCAAATTTCCTTCATGACTTTTACCTCCTTCATGATTTTTTGCATATATAAAAAGAGTGCCTGCATCTTCGCAAACACTCTTGGATCGTTATAATTGATTCGTTTATATTTGTTTAGGCAGTGCCTCCCATAATCTCATGTCCTCCTGTCCTAAAGACCAAATGGCAATTCCTCTAAGTTTCCACCGATATGCTGCTTCATTTGCCCAATAAACAAGGCTGTCTACGTCCTGGTAATAAAGAATTGAAAAACCATCAGCATCTCCAAGAAATAGGCGAGAGATCCAAACATTGATATCCTTAGGCACGACTTTTACTGAATAATCATTTCCGCATACAAGTGGCAAGACTCCTGAGTGAAAGAAATCATAATCCATGGAGATGTCTTGGCTTCTTGTTGAAGACTCCTCCACATCACTATTTACAGCGAATACCTGAAACTCATTATCCCAAGTCACACCAGTCCTTGAAAGCCTTCCATACTCTACGGTCGTTCCTCCTGGAAATATCACATCAAACCTTTCATACGGTTCATAGACCCAAGCATCTCCCAACCTTAATAGTTCACAAAGAATGCGACCATCAGAACGAACCCCTGCATAACCTCCTGAAAACCCATTAAGGGTTGCAGTAAATCGAAGAGTATTACTTGCCCCTGAATAGACCCTTACCGAGTTACCTCTAATCCTCATTTCAATAGTGTACATTCTTGGATTGGAACGAAGATTTGCCTCTGTTGTTTTTATAATCTCAGTGGCAGTACTACCTAGTAGGGAAGAACCTTTATAAAGCTCGATGCGTTGCGTATTGAAATTAAGACAGCAAAATACATCCCCGCAAAATACCCCCGCTCGGCCATTTCCTTCCGGTGCAAATGCTATTCTTGCTCGTAAATGAACATCTGAAAAACCTGTGTAATTCCATGCCAACTCTCCTGATCCATCAAGCTGTGAGTAGGGACGACTAGTTGTTTGATTAGGATTTCTCCACACCTGCCACTGTCCACTTAAAGCTGTCCAATAACTAGATGGTAAGGGGTTGTCATCCCTAAAGTCTTCATACCAAACTAGTGCAGAGTCTGCTTTTCGACGTAGCACCTCTGTGGTTAGCTTAAATCCTCGATCCGGTTCAGACATCACTCCGTTAACATCTTTAAACATTCGTGGTGATAACATAAATTCTGCCTCTCCTGCAGAAGGACTCTCAGAGAAATTAGAGCATACACGAAATCCATAAAACTGCACACCTGGTACTAGCGCACTGACGCTGATTGTGTGCGTGCCGGCTGAAAGATATACACCCAAAGACAAGGAAAACCAGCAAGTTGTGCGCCAATATGGCCACCATAGTCTATTCTCACTAAAAGTAGAACTTACACCATCCAAAGCAACATGAATACCATTCTTATCCCAAAAGGGAAAAGAGATACGGAATGCAACATCATAAACACCGGCAGTAGCTATTTCAAATTCATATTCTGCTTCGCCTCCTTCTCCAAGGGTCACCATTTGAGTAGAAACGGACACGCTCCCAGTATGGCTATCTGGACTTCCTCCAGTACGGTCTACATAGATTGTGCCAAACTCAGTTCTTTGCTGTTTACTGTAGGCTGTCAAATATCTGCGCCTGTTATAGGTTTCTCCAATTAACGGGTACGTTCTTGAAATCGCATCCCACCCTTCCATGTAGTCATACACCTGCGGTAAAGCCCAAGGAACCTTATCGTAATCATCCCAATACGCAATGATGGGAATACGGGGTTGGGGAGGAGCATCATTTGTGAAGTTATAGACTCCAGTCATCCAGTTTTGGGCTGCATAATAGGTGTTGGAAATTCCTCGATAGGTAATGCCTAGATTCGCAGGAGAATCGTGTATCCTCCAATTCCAACCATAAGCAGGCAGTCCAAAGAACACTTTTTCAGGAGTCATAACACGAGCTGCATAATCATAAGTCCCTTCCAGCCAATTCCTAGGGGATACAGGTCCCGGTGCAGAACCCGCCCAAGCCATGCCATAACTCATAATTGCTGCTGTATCGCAGTAGGGATCTAAATCTTCATAAACACACCAGTTTTCTCCACCTACGGAGCCTTGTACCCCTGTCATGCCGGGTAAGCAAATATTCACGAGTTTAGATGGATTGTATGCTTTAACCGTATTATAGATATCTTGAAAGAGAGCATTGGCCGCATCCTTATTTTCATAGCCACCACCACGCTCTAAGTCTATATCCACTCCAGCGCACCAAGGGTATTTATTCATAATACGAATAATCTCAGTAAGGAATTTATCCTTCGCGCCGTTTGTATTATTTCTAAGGGCTGTAAAAATGGATGCTGTACCATGATTCATGATGGTAAGCAGCCACTTGATATGTGGCCATCGGTTGATGTAAGTAAGCATGCTGGAGATGCTTGTACCTGTTTCTGTTATTGTTCCGGTAATATCTACTTCAAAGGTAAAAATCCCTACGGTATCCAAGCGATCACCATAATCACGTAAGGCTTGGTACATACGAGCATTGCCCATGAAACTCCAAACCATGCACCGCTTTCCTTTTAAATAATCTCTCATGGGCGTTCACTTCCTTCCTGCATTTCTTGAAACTCGAATAATACCCTGGCAGATTTTCTATCTTCTAACTTCACCACATGCTTACTATCACTAGCTGCGGTGTATTGAAAAAAGCCCTCTTTTTCAGAAGGGCTCCCATTTTTCAAACACTGCTTGGTAGAGGCTAAAAGAGAAAGTGTGTCTCCTGGGTTTATGGAATCTTTAAACTTAACCTTATGTGCTCCAGCTCCTTGAGATAACTCAATACCTCCTGCTTGCATACCCTGTATCGGGTAAATGTGACAATCAAGACCAGCTGAGGTTTTACCAAGATTAAAGAGAATGATTGTTTCACTACTACGAACCACTCCGTTATAAAAACGAACAGGCACAATGCTATTATTCTGCCTAAATTTCTGAAGCATGGTTTCTGTATTGATTGTGTAACCCGTCAAGCGGTCTCCTTCTTGCGCTTGAATGTCGGTAAAATAAACCGTACCGGTGCAGTCTTCTAAAAGTAGTTCCACCGTTATGCTAACAACACGCTTTTCTTCTTTGCAATGAATCGTCTCTGCAAATCTAGTAAAAGAAACTGACAATATCACCACCTACCCATCTAGTGTCCATTTAATTTCTGATACATGAGGAGTCCAGCCTGTAGCAATTGAGCCTCCTTGTAAAAGCATATCAGTAAAGAACACTGCGCCTGTGCAATCAGAAACATATATACGAATGGTTAGAGCCTTTATCTTACTAAACCCTCGCGGTGAGATGACATGAGCTGTATGGAAAAAATAAGCCATAGCACCACTCCTTCCTAAAAGAGATCAATAAACCTTGTTTCGGTTGTACCATCCTCGTATTCAATCATAACTTCAATGCCGACTTGCCCATTAGGGCCTTTTTGAAGATTCTCTGATGCAATCTGAGCTGAGAATGTGTAACTCCTCCTACTTGCTGGATAGATAGTTTGAGATAGACTTTTTGTCATGCCTAAAACCCCATCAGCTTTAAAGGAAGCATCTCCTGAGACACCATTGTTTGGATCAACATCAAACCCTGAATTGAGCCAGTAGGTGATCCCGTCATCGGCTCTTGAATTTCTTAGATGGTTAAAGGGGACTAAATCTTTTACTTCCTGCCTGTCAAGGACATCGGCTGAGGATAAAATATCGGCAGCTTTATCCCACCCAGCAGATGCATCCCCTAATTCTCTTAAGGTGGTGGATAGCTCCAGTACTGTTTTCCATGGTTCTTGTAGATTGTACTGCCTGCGCACCACACGAGTTTTTACTGACAGATTTAAGTCTTTATCATCCACGGTAACGATATCTCCAAGATTCCAAGCTTCATGTTCATATCCCGTCAGCACAGATAAATCCATAGCTGAAAGAACATAGGAAATTCTAGGCCTTGAATACTGTGCTAATCGCATATTAGCAAACTCGAGCATCTGATAAGGATTGCTAAAGGATGAGGCATCAAGGGTTGCCACTCTTACTTCTGATGAGTAACTGTAGTCCTCCACATATTCTTTATTGCCATTGATAGAGGCAAATGTCATCCCATCTTTTCCATACGCATAAAGTCGAGTAATTAAGCTTCTTGTATCTACTACCCTTTGAATGCTTTTCATGTTTTTTCTATAGCAAAACAAGGCTCCACTGTCTGTACCACCAAATGTCAAAAGATGCACCAACCTATTGGCACTATCAAATATTAAATCTCCACCATGAATGTTCTGTGTGGCTCGAAGAATTGATAGCGCGTTTTTCTCGGTAGATTGCCATGTTCTCCTTGTACTTACCGTTACGTTCCCTAAAGCCCACCCTGTACCAAGCAGGGCATAATGTATAGGAGCCTCTGGTGTTTCAGCGACAAAATCCATCGGCTCTTTTGCCGCGCTGAATGAAAGATCATAAAAGGCAGCTTCCGCATACACTTGTGTAATCACTCGACCATCAGAAGTTTTCTCATCTGTCGTGGTTCGAATTCGGTACACATCATTTACAATCTGCACCTGTTTCTCATTATCTAGGGACTCTCGCTTGGAATCATGAAATGGCAACTTAAACTCCAAGATATCAGCACCGTTTACCTCACTGGTTACAATGATGTCAAAGGCATTTTCTAACACCGCTTCCCACGCACCGTTGGTATCCAAAACAACGGGTCTTGCAAATCCGAGCCTCTCATAAGGTGGTTTCGGAATATCATGAAGCTGTATTTCTATAAGCTTAGGTGTTCTCGTTATATCTTGAGTGGTCAAAGTAATTCGATAACGAATATAAGCTCTATTCGGTGACTGAAGTTCTCCGCTGGGTCCCACTGACTGCCACTGTGTCCAACTGACTAAATCATCAGAGGTAGAGGTTTCAACAAGGGAGATAGCAGTTACCCCTGCTGTGTATTCGCTGGTTACTGATACTCGTCCTGTTCCTGCAAGACCACAGGCAGCTGCGGTTGTATAAAGCTGACCATTTTGAGCATAAACACCACTTGTTGCTTTCAGCATAACAGTACCCGGCTCCGTTAGAGCATCTACATCAGCGGTACTGTCACCACCGTTTGCCAAGATAGAAGATTTGAAGTAGGAAATAAGCTCCTCCATGGTAAGCTCAGAATTCTTTTCATAAAACCAATCATCAAATCCACCAGCATAATAATAAGTATCAGCCAGCATTCCCATGACAATATTGGCAACACAATTTTGATTCAAATCTCCGGTAAAAGTTCTAATGGGCGATTGCCAAATAGCACCATCACTTCGGTCACAGACCAAATTTTGTACTCTTTTGCTATTTACTTCAATAATGGACGCTATAAAATACCAACCATTATTCCTAAGGGTAATACTTGGTGTTTCCGTTTGATCATAAATCAGCGAACCCGATGCATTGTAAAGCATTAGTCTTAATCTTCCTTGGTATAAGGAAACATAGAAAATCGGCTGTCCTGGTCCATGTCTGGTATTAAAGATGGGAATAAAATTTTGACCAATAGAATAAGTTGTCGGGTTAATCCATCCACCCACTACGATTTTTTCTCCTAAATCACTAAAAAAACTACCGTCATTGGTAGCCACTAAATGGGTTCTTTCACTTGTAGGGTTGACAATGTTTTGCCTGAAAAATCTTCCAAGTCTACCTAAGACCAAACTAGCTGAAGTTCCTGACCATCCGGATACAAAGAAGTTTCTGTTATTGCCTGACGCATCTAAAAGCATGGTGTTTCCATCTGGTGCTGATTCATTAAATCGCCAAAGTCCAGCGGTCTGAGCACTTACTGGAAACTCGCCTGTAAAATCTGTTTGCACTGTTAAAATCGACTTAATGGCCACCTTATCACCTCCATCTGCTCTTAGCCAGAATCCTTAATTCAAAAAATGTTGCTCCCGCCACAGTGATTGCTATTTCATTATCTCCCTTATGAAGAACAGGAAAATTCAGCTCATCCAAGCCTGGTAAACCATTTCTCAATGTGTTTCCGTTTGTATCCGTTATTTTGGCTGTCACTAGTCCACTGTCAATGACAAGAACTTCATCTGCGGTTAAAGCTCCAACAACTCGTAATTCTTCACCATTTGTTGTAATCGAGATATAGGTGGAGGATGAACTGTTAATTGTACCCTTTAGTTGATAAACGGGTTCTGAGTCAGCATTTCCGGTTAATCTTTCAATATCATGGTTGCCTTCACTAGAAATTGTAAATTGCTCATCAATCAGAGCATAAGCATGAGGATCTGGGCAGATAAACTTAAGATCAAATGCCCCTGCCGTTCTAAGTAGCCTCTCACAATCCACCTGCTCAGTAAGACGGGCATAAAAGTAACGATCCGGAATATCATCCAATACAAGTTGCTTCAAACCATTCATGGGGTTTAACCATTCAGCTAACCCATCCAATACTTCTACTAGCTCAGCAAAACTTTTTTGTGGGTATACATTACAATTAACGATGATGATTCGCTCTGAGCTATCACAACCAAAATCAGCAACACCCGCTTTCCCCGGCACCATTTCATAGGAGTTTCTAAGAGCGGGCGATGCCTGCCAGCTTGTGAGTCTTGCTTTTATCTTCATGTTCTTTGAACTAATGCCGTTATAAATAAATCCCATACATCGCCCTCCTCTACGTTGTAATAAATCGTCCCTGTGCTCGAGAACCGGTCTGCATTAAATTGTAGAGTTCTTGTGATATCTTTCGAATATCATCTTCACTGCGTACAATCATCTGCTGAATGGTAATTAAAGAGCCGCCAAGCATTCCATATCCGCCACCTGCACCACCATTTACATTTACATCGGAGTCTAAATTAAAATCTGTGGGGATGACCTTTTGCATATCTTCACTAACATCATCCATGGCCTTCTCAAAGCCTACACCGATACCTTCACCCATGTTTTCACCAATACCTGCGAAAACTTGAGATGGAGATCGGATGCCTAAAAGTCCCTTAACTCCTTTGACAATTCCACCAACCATGTCACTGACTTTGTTTTTAAGCCAAGTCACCATGGAGGCAATACCATCCCAGAGTCCTCTGGCGATGTTTTTACCCACATCAATAATGGCCGGTATGGCTTTTCCTAAACCAGTCACTATTGCTGTAATAATCTGAGGAATTTGTGCCACTAACTGAGGAATAGCCCGAATTAATCCTGCCGCAAGCTGAATAGTCAGCTGAACACCCATCTCAATAATCTTAGGTAGATTTGTGGTGATAAAAGTAATAATGCTACTAATAATTTGCGGTAAAGCCTCAATTAAGGTAGGCAGTGCATTTAAGATACCTTGTGCCAAACCACTGATAATTTGGAAAGCCGCTTCTAGGACCAAATCAAGATTATTAATCAATGTTTCTACAATCAAAATCACGGCTTCTACGATGGACGGAATTAGTTCCGGCAGTGCTTCACCAATGCCAGTGGCAAGGGTAACAATCATCACAAGTGCCGCCTCAACAAGGGCAGGGAGATTGGCAATGATTCCATCCACTAAAGTTAGTACCAACTGAAGCGCCCCTTGAGTTATCTGTGGCAATGCCTCAATAAGACCTCCCACTATGGTCATGATAATATTTGTCGCTGCATCAATCAGTGTTGGTAAATTATCCAAAATACCGTTAACAAGAGCAATGACTAGCTCAGGAGCAACTTCTGCAATGGCAGCTATGAGTCCAGTGACCACATCTAAGATTTGGGGAAGAATTACTGCTATCTGGTCAACTGTTTCTTTGGCTCCAGCTTTTAACTGTTCCGCTGCACCTTCTTGTCCTGTGATTAGCCCTGTAAGACCATCAAGGATCATGGTAAAGCCGGGGAGGAGTTGGGAAGTGATATTATTTTTCACACCGGTAAAAGAACGGGTAAGGTTATCCATGGCATCGGTATACTCGACTGCAGCATCGATGGATTTATCACTCATCACCAGCCCTAGCTCACTGGCTTTGTTCTTTAAGTCTTCTGTACTCTCTGCCGTTTGGTTTAAAAGAGCTGCTAGTTCCACGGATGAGTTTCCAAGGAGATCATTGGCAATGGCCGCTTTTTCGCCTTCATCAGCAATACCCTGCAGCCCTCTCACAGTCATCTCAAAGACTTCTTCTCTTGATTTCCCTTGGAGATCTTCCATCGAGATGCCTAATCGCCTGAATTTATCAGTGGCAGAAGTACTTCCATTGATGGCATCATCAACCGTGTTATTTAGTTTTTTCATGCCATTTTCTAAAGTAGATATGCTTGCACCATTTTGCGAAAGCACATAGTCCCACTCTTGATAGCCTTTTCTGGAAAGTCCTATGCGTTGACTTGCTTTATCAATCTCATCTCCAGCTGCGGCAGCATCATTAGCCATGTCATAAAGCTTTTTACCGGCGGCAACGGCGGCAGTTCCAATGGCGGCCATAGCCGCTCCGATTGCCACACCGATGCCTTTGACAATACTGCCTAGTTTCTCAAATTTTCCTCCCGCATCATCTGCAACGTTGGCACTCTTTTTTATCTCATCACCAAAATCGTCCGCTTCATTTCCTGCTTCATCAAAACCTTCACTGGCTTCATTTAGTGCTTTGTTATTTTCACCAAGCTCCCGTTCCATCTTATTTAAATCAGCGTTGGCATTATTAAGCTGGATTTGCCAAGCCTGCGTTCTCTTATCATTTTCACCAAAGGATTCAGCGGCATTTTTAAGGGCAGCTTCCAAAGTACCGATTTTATTCTTTTGTGCATCTATTTCCTTATTTAAAACTTCATTTCTTGCTGTTAAGGCCTGGACAGATTTATCCTGCTTATCAAACTGTGAGGATACCAGTTTCATCTCAGATCCCAGAACCTTAAATGTCTGATTGATGTCACGAAGTGCACTTTTAAATTCCTTCTCGCCCTCAACACCAATTTTGAGCCCAAAGTTATCTGCCAAAATCACCGCCTCCTTCCTTTAAAAATCAAATACCATAGGGAATAACATCATCTATGGAAATCTCCCTTTTTTGCTTGCTTAGTCCAAGGAACTGTTTGTGACATTCCCATAAATCCATTAAAAGCCCAAGAGGTGTTAGCCATGTTTCCTCTTCAGTACGATTTAAATGGACTGTTCCGTAATATAAAAGCCGGGTAAAGAGCTCCTCCTCATTTACCCGGTTTGTGCGTTTTTTGAGTCATCTTCCGATGTGATATTTCGTTTCGTCCCTTTAAACATCGCTTCCATCAGTGCGTTTTTATATGTGGCAAGCTCCAAAGGTGAAGTAAGAAGTTCAATCTCCTCTTGCGTGAGAAGATTCTTCTTATCATTCGGATTTCGCAGGTTATAAATAAGCAAACTTTGATTGGCCATTAATGTAATCAGCCACACAATCTCATCCAGTGCCATCTCGAAGTTTTCTGATTTCATAAGCTTTTCACCCAGGTTTTCAAGCCCACCATATCTTCCTGCAATTTCTTTTGTAGCCTTAGTCGTTAAAATAAGTTCATACTCCTGACCACTGATAGTAATCTTTGCGCTGCGTTCGTTATCCATGGAACATCCTCCTATTCTTCAGTGCCACCAGAGGCGGCAAATGTAGGTTCATATACTTCGTTGTACCATTCGGTAATAATTGATTGTGTGACTCCTTCATCACCCTCGTTAACTTCTGCTTTCCAAGGATGTCTGCCCTGACCATCCAATTTGTTCCTGCGTAGCACTGTCCCTTCAATGGTTGGAGTTGAGAAGGTAATACTATCGCCTTTAGTAGCCAGATTAGTGGCTGGGATACCAAACTTGACACGATACAGCCAAAAATAACGATACTTTCCGTTTGCTTTTTTAGCCCTAAAGCCTACCGCAACAGGGTCACCGCCATCTTCACTGGTTGAAATAAGCACATGATTGTCATCAATGGTTGCTCCTGTAAGATCTCCTGCAGCAGTCACTCCAATATCATCAATACCAAGCGCTAATGTGCCGCTTCTAAACTCTTTAATGATTTCAGCCGCACCATCATCGGCATAAAGCGTTGCTTCAGCAAGTTCCACTGAAAGCTCTGCACTGATGGCTTTTGCCAAGGGCACCGGGGTTTCATAAGTCTCATCACCGCTTGCATCCTCGGTGATTTTTGCATAATAAAGTCTATCAAGACCAATTGTAGCCATATTTTATTCCTCCATTTCTAATTTAAATTCATAGGGTTTTGCCACATCAATGGCATAGTGGTGGTAACCAGTATCATCTTCATGCCCGATATACCTACGGTCTGTTATTGTAAAATCCGCACCCAATAGAGTGCGGATTAAATTATTTTTAATGCCTATATAGTTACCTTTTACAAATAGGGAAAGTCTAACTTCCTGCACTTCATATTCAGGCTTGTTATCAGCATGAACCTCAAACAAATCGACAAGAGGTGTGATTACAAGATAAACATCAGGAGGCACACCAGAAAAAACACCTGTCTCTACTGGAATGCTACACATATCTGCTATGAGATTTAATTCTTTTAAGATGCTCATATTTTATCCACCTCTTCATCAAATCGCTGTTTCATTGCTTCTATACAGGCTTTTCTTGAAGTCCTTCTTGCTGGCTTTAAAAATGGTTTGGGCGGTTGACCGGATTTCCCATACTCTATGATATTGGCTATCTTGGCATTGCTTTCACCATTTCTTCTTGGTTCTTTAAAACCCACTTTTACATTAAAATTACCGTTTCGATCTAGCTTAGCAGGGGAGACACCAAGGGAATCGACTAGTTCACCCGTAGACCGGCTTTTTTCTTTTGTTCCACTACCAATAGTCCCTTGTAAATTTGACTTTACTCTTTCTAGAACTACTTCTCCTCCTGACTCCAGCACCTTCGGTATAATTTCATCTGTCTTATCACCCAGCTTTGAAAGTTTTAGAAGAAAATCTTCCGGCATTTTAACATCTGCTTTAGCCACTTGATGCCACCACCTTTTTCGCCAAAACTTCAATATACATACCTTTTCCTTTTACATCCTCCACACTTGTGATTTCGTATCGTCCATCACTGCACGCAATGACCATCTTAGTAGACACCGGAATATCCGGTATCTTACGAAAGCAAAACAGTGCGGTGGCTTCAGAGAAGGTTGCTCTATTGGCCCATTTTTCATTTCCGTGACGATCTTCCTTATAGGCACGAACAGACGCAACAATGGTATCAGTGGGTTTACTAAAACCCTCACTGTCTTTCATTGTTTCAACAGAAATAATATCTATAAAGGTATTCATTTTTCCAAAGCTCATACGCTACACCTTCCAATCCCGATCAAGCCTGAGCAGTAAATTTACCGTATTCCAAACCTGCTGGCCCGCCTGCACATTGTCAGCAAAAAAGCCACCCGTACTGCCATCCCGACTTTCATAGAAGTGGGATGACAGCATGATGATGGCTTGCTCCGTAGTTGGCGGCATTGCATTTTCGCTATAATGACCTTCCGGCAGATGCTGGTAACTCTCGGCATAGGAGGTTGCAGTGGTGATGTATGTCTGAAGAAGTTCATCATCACGATCATGCTCAAGAATTAGATTTGCCTTTACCTTTTCAAACAGTGTCATCACCGTCACCTTCCTTTCTCTACGGAGTATCCTCTACCATTATTCCAGTGGCTTTTAACTTGGTTAAAAGGGCATTAAAGTCCGTTACCAAGTCCTCTACAGTAGCCGCAGTGCTTGCTGGTTGATTCTCAAGAACAGGGAGGCCGGTTACTTTGGCCCCCTCTTCTATGACAAGCTCACCACCGATTACGGTCTTTTCTCCACCTTGCTCTGTATAATTCTTCGTGTTATAACTCATCATTTGCACCTCCCATTAAGCCTTTTGCTGTAGGATTTTCACAGCCTCAGGAAGGATCAGTTTACCGTCTACACGTTGACTTGCAAGGAAACCAACTTGACCAGTGGTTGCAAATAGCTCATTTAAACGCTTGAAAGAACGTCCTTGTCTGTCCGCAATCCAGTAGTAGCCAAAGTCACCAAATGCGATGGTCTTTGCCCCAGCCTCAATAATTGGCGCATAGGCTGAAGTATATACTGGACGGTTTAGCAATGTATCTGGAGTACCCGCAGTCAGCGAAGGCTGCCATAGATATTGGCCCTGTCCGTCTTTTAGTTTACGGATTGCTTTCACCGTTGCATCATTCATTAAGAACACTGCATTTTTTCTGTATGGTGCTTTTAATGAGTAGACAAGATCGATAATCTCATCTGCTGTAATAGCTGTAGCCGAACCTGCAGTAATCCCAAGTTGTGCTCCACCAGTAGCATTGAAAATGCCTGTAGGTTTTCCATCAGCATCTCCAACAAGAAATGCTTCCTCTTCCTTTGCTCCAATTCTTCTGGCAAACTCAGTGGAAATATAGCTTTCAAGATTAAATACACTATCATTTAAGAGTTCATCCGAGACTTTGATCATCGTACCCAACTTATATGCACCAATGGAAGTCTGACCAAATACAGAATCACTCTCATCAAATTCCTCGCCTTCATCAAGCCAAGCCGCAGTTCCTTTGGTCACTACAACAGGAATTTTTCTGTCACCGCTTGAGGTCTGAATAATTTTTGCCAGCTTACGGAACACATTTTCTTCCTCAAGGGTTTGAATTAGGGTACGTTCAAATTCATCTGGAACAAGATATCCACCCTCAGAATCAGTTCCTACAGAGAGGGAATTGAGTACATCATGTCTAGGATTTTTGCTTCGCATGACATTCCAGAATGCCTTCTTATAATCATCACTTGCTCTTCCAGTCTTTGTTTCCATCCCTGGAATATTTGGTTTTCCAGTAAGAGGCATATTCACAGGTTTGTTAAGTTCTGCTTCAAGTGCCTCTTGGCGTTCCAGTCTTGTGATTTCCTTTCCAAGATTAACAATGTCCTCTTCCATTCTGTCGTAGGTTACCGCATCCTCCGCAGAAACAAGCCCGTCACTGCCACGTTTTGAATCAAGAAATGCCTTTGCCGCTTCCCATGCTTTTGCACGTTTTTCACGCAGTTCAAGAATTTTACTCATTTTGATTTCCTCCTAATATTTTAATAAATTAAGCCGCTCATAAAGCGGCTCGGTTGATTGTTTGACAACTGGTTTCTTAAGCTTATCCATTAATGAATTGGTCACTGCTCTTCGGCTAAACACAAAACTATCTTGCACAGTACTTTCTCCAGTTCTAAACATGATGTCATCAGCAAAACCAAGCTCAATCGCTTTATTGGCATTAAGCCATGTTTCTGCATCCATCAGATGGGATAGCCTTGTTCGTGATAAACCGGTTTTCAGTTCATAAGCATTGATGATACTTTCCTTTACTTCATCTAACATTTGCATTGCCTTTTGCATCTCCTCACTATCACCAATGGCTATGGTGAATGGGTTATGGATCATCATGAGTGAGGTTGGTGACATCAAGACTTCTGTTCCTGCCATTGCAATGACCGATGCGGCTGATGCTGCAATACCGTCAATTTTTACAGTGACATTGCCCTTGTAATCCATCAGCATGTTATAAATCTGTGATGCTGCGATACAATCGCCACCGGGAGAGTTGATCCAAACAACAATGTCTCCTTCGCCACTCATAAGCTCTGCTTTAAAAGCTGCAGGAGTAACATCATCTTCAAACCAACTCTCCTCTGCAATTGCACCGTTAAGGTAGAGGGTTCGTGTTTGTGTATCTAAATCACGCACCCAGTTCCAAAACTTTTTCATTTGGCTGTTTCCTCCAATCCTTCTTTATTTGCAAATATGCCCGCATCCGCCAGTTTGGTCATATTGCCGTTAATTAGGTATAAATCTCCTCCAAGCTCAGGTGGAATTCGGTCTAGGTTCTCAAGCTCCCTAATATCATTGGCACTCATCCATCCGTTTTGTCTGGCGGTTGCATAGCCGCTCATTCGAGAAACATAATCTCCACGAAGCAGACCATCTACGTTAAACTTGGAAAAATACTGCTTCTTTTCATCTGATCTTAAAAGCGCTCTGCTAATGGCCTGCTCCCACCGAATTACCCAAGGGTCCAAGGTGTATTTCACAAACTCCAGTGATTGTTGTTCAATATTAGAAAAGCTCGACTTTTCCAAGTCTCCAACCATATGTGGAGGTACGCGGAAAATTCGAGCGATTTCATTGATTTGAAATTTCCTTGTTTCTAAAAACTGAGCTTGCTCCGGCGAGATACCAATTGGCTGGTATTTCATGCCTTCTTCAAGTACTGCTACGCGATGAGAGTTGCTACTCCCTTGATAGGCTGCATTCCAACTTTCCCTTACTTTCTGAGGGTCTTTAATGGTGCCAGGATGTTCAAGTACCCCTCCTGGTGCTGCCCCATTAGCAAAGAACTTAGCTCCATATTCCTCACATGCTATTGCCATACCTATAGCATTCTTAGCCATAGCAATCGGCGAGTAACCCACAAGACCATCAAAGCCTAAACCTGGAATATGAAGTACATCGCTTGGTCTTAATGTAACCGCCACACCGTTCATCGTTGGTGCATCATCGGAATACCTGGTGTAAGAATAATAGAGATTTCCACTGGAATCTCGATCCACAGACATTCGATTTGGCATTAGTGGATACAGTGCTATGACTTCACCTTTGCCGTTTCGAATAATCTGAGCATAGGCATTGCCCCATAATAAAAGATGAGTCATCATCGTCTCGCGGAAAACGAAAGAACTCATCTCTGGATTTGGCTCATCATGTAATAAAAAATATAGCGGATGAGAAAGTGCCTTCTCCTTACCGCCGCTATCGGTGTATTTATATAGGTGAAGGGGAAGCCCTGCCACAGCCTCTGCTAATATCCTCACGCAGGAATACACTGCAGTCATTTGCATGGCTGTATGCTCATTAACAGGCTTGCCGCTTGTCGAGCCGCCAAAAAGGAAACTATAGTTGCTCCCTGCAGTTCGATTTTGTGGTTTGTCACGTGCTTTAAAAATATTTGTAAATAGCCCCATCTGCATCACTCTCCTCTCCTAAAACACGAGTAGTCCCCGACCGTCATAAACCGAAGCACTCGTATCATTGCCACAACGAATTGCTCTATCCAGAGCCATAATAGTGGCTACAGCACCATCTATTTTTTCTGTTGATTTCTCTTTATCTGGCTTAATATTACCCGCCGGATCAGTACGAATAAAAATATTATCCATCATCCATCTAAGAACGGGATGTCCACCATGTGCGACCTTTTCCTCCAAGGTTAGTTTCATAAGTTCCTTGGTTGGCGGACTCATGTCTTTAAATCCCTGTCCAAAAGGAACAACGGTAAATCCCATACCCTCAAGGTTTTGTACCATCTGAACTGCACCCCAGCGGTCAAAGGCAATCTCTCGAATATTATATTTCTCACCAAGACTTTCAATAAACTTCTCAATGAAACCATAATGCACAACATTGCCTTCAGTAGTTTTAAGATGTTCTTGCTTTTCCCATACATCATAGGGAACATGGTCACGATTTACTCTGAGATTAAGGGTTTCTTCCGGTAACCAAAAATAGGGAAGAACAACATATTTGTCATCTTCATCTTCCGGTGGAAACACGAGTACAAAGGCTGTTATATCTATGGAACTTGAAAGGTCTAGACCGCCATAGCAAACTCTTCCAAATAAGTCTTCTTCATTTACGGCAAAAGCACATTTATCCCACTTATCCATTGGCATCCATCTAACTGCTTGTTTGACCCATTGATTAAGTCTTAACTGCCTAAATGTATTCTCTTCTGCAGGATTTTGCTTTGCAGATTCACAAGCGGCTTTTACCTTGTCGATTCCCACTGTAATCCCTAGGCTTGGATTTGCTTTTTTCCATACTTTTGGATCAGTCCAATCATCAGATTCGTCTGCTCCATAAATAACTGGATAAAATGTAGGGTCAACCTTTCGCCCTTCCAAGAGGTCTTTCGCTTTTTGATGTGTCTCATAGCAGATAGATTTGGTGTCTGACCCTGCAGTGGTAATAAGAAAATACAGCGGTTGGGTTCTTGCATCACCAGAACCCTTGGTCATAACATCAAAGAGTTTTCTATTGGGCTGGGTATGAAGTTCATCAAAAACAACACCGTGTATATTAAAACCATGCTTTGAATAGGCTTCAGCTGAAAGCACTTGATAAAAACTATTTGTCGGCTGAAAAACAATACGCTTTGTTGCCGACAGGATCTTAACTCGTTTACTAAGTGCTGGGCTCATACGCACCATATCAGCTGCAACTTCAAATACTATCGATGCTTGCTGACGATCTGCAGCACAACCATAAACCTCCGCTCTTTCTTCACCATCACCACAACAAAGAAGTAGGGCAACAGCAGCCGCAAGTTCTGATTTACCCATTTTCTTTGGTATCTCAATATAAGCTGTATTAAACTGTCTATATCCATTTGGTTTAAGTGTTCCAAAAATATCTCTGATAATTTGCTCTTGCCAATCTATGAGTTCAAAAGGCTTTCCTGACCATTTACCTTTGGTATGGCTTAAGCACTCAATAAAGTTGACCGCATAGTCTGCAGCATCTTTATCGTAATAAGAGTCCTTTGCCATAAAAGCTGTCGGTTTATATTTCTTCAACTTTCTAATATGCGGTCACCTCCCAACAAGCATAAAAATAGACCTGCATCAAGCAAGCCTTATCATTCTATCCATACGAGAAACAGAGCCAACTTTGGCACTGTCCTCTTTTACTATTTAGTTGTGTTCTAGCAATAGGATTGCAAGCGCAATTTCTGCATCCTCATCCACAGGTTCAATGTCCCAGCCCCGGTCATAATTTGCAATAATCTTTCCGTTACGTTTAAGCATCAGCTTAGAGATGCGTCCTTCGTCAATTCCAAATTCCGAGCCTTTCTCATAGCACTTTACCCAATAATGGATGATACTGTCATGAACTTTGATGCTACCTTCTTTCCACATGGCTTTATTCCTCCTTACCGGTCAGAATGAACCTGGAATAAGCCCCAATGTTATCTGCAAGGTAAAGAAGCAACTCGTCATATCCTTCCCTTAGAGCGATTTCCTGTACTTTTCGTACATCAAACATATTGGTTTCACCTGTTTCACGAATAGCATGAATCTGTTGTTTTATCTTATCTGTCATCGTGAATCCTCCTGCACAGGTCTTCGCCAAAAGCGACTGAGAGGCTGGAGCCTGAATCCCAACGCACCATAATAGAACCAATATCGTCAACTCCTACAACTGTTCCTTTTGTACCAATCTTTGGAGCTTGAATATCATCCATCTTTAATAGTTCTACTCGACATCCAACAGGGTACTTCTCACGAAGGTTTAGCAGTTGTTCTTTACTGATTATCCTCATTTTTTACTCCTCCTTTGAATGCCGCAGAACCGGTTAGATTTCTGAGCAATATTTTTCGTTCTTCTTTATACTCTTTGCCAATAAAGCCAAGGCGGAGTAAAAAGCATCTAAATGCGTATTTTTCATTTGGGATTTCCTTTTCTTTTGCAGTAATGCGTTTCTGGTTTCTTGCCATCTCGCAAAGCCCAGAAATAAAATGGTTGTAAGCCTTAACCTCTTCTGGTGTTGGTATTTCTTTAAACCATGGGAATGAAACTTCATCTTCAGAAATTTCAACAGGTAAGTCTTCTGCTTCTAGTGCATGACGGATAAGATCGCCTTTTGCCTCAACAATCGCTTTTAGGTTTTCAAGTGCCTTTTCTGTAAAGCTACTCCTTGGCATTGATATGCAAAGGCTTAAAGCCTCGCTGTCTGCGGTTTTTTTGCCCTCAGTGGTGTTAATTTGTTCCTCTGCGATAAAACCCTCCCTTGCCAAACACTGGGCCACGTTTTCGATTTTTTCGCCATCTGCCTTATCACTAAATTCAAGGTTCCCATTCTTGTCGATGATAAAGGCACCAACCTCATAAGCCATGCTTGGCATTCCAAGGTACTTTGCTTTAACACCTGTGATGTCACTAAGTGCTGTCACTAACCTCTTACGCTCTGACCCTGTTACGTTATAATTAATGATCATGTACAAAACCTCCTTTGTTTTGGTATGTACATATATCACTCTAAAACACTTATTTATCAAGCTTTTTATCGATTATATGGTGGGAAATTATATAAACATTCGCTTACTCATTAGTTTCCTTGAGTTCATCATATCTATAACTGAGTCCATCCCTTTGAACACTTACTTCTTTTGAAGTCCCGACTTGCTCAATATAGCGTTTTACAATAACATCACAGAATTTCTCATCCAGTTCCACTGTGTAGCAAATACGCTCTGACTGCTCACAAGCAATTAATGTACTTCCACTTCCTCCAAAGGGATCGAGTACAATTGTGTTACTCATAGAGGAATTCAAAATAGGATAGGCAAGAAGAGGAATCGGCTTCATCGTAGGATGCTCACCATTTCTCTTTGGTTTATCAAACTCCCATATGGTAGTTTCTTTTCTTCCCGTATACCACTGATGTCTTCCTTTCTTCTTCCAACCAAAAAGCACAGGTTCATGTTGCCATTGATACGGTGAACGCCCAAGTACAAGGGAGTCCTTTTTCCATATACAGCACCCGGATAAATAAAAGCCGGCATCCGAGAAGGCTTTTCTAAAATTAAACCCTTCGGTGTCGGCATGAAATACATAGATGGATGCATCGTCTGCTAATGCTTCTTCAATATTGATAAAGGCATCTAAGAGGAATTGATAAAAGGCATCATTTGTCATATGATCATTTTTGATTTTCCCTGCAGAGCCTTCATAATTTACGTTGTAGGGAGGGTCTGTCACACACAAATTCGCCTTGTTTTTATTCATCAGCAGATCATAGGTTTCTTTTTTTGTGGAGTCACCACATACCAGCCGATGCCTACCTAGCGTCCATACGTCACCAAATTTGCTGATTGCAGGCTTTTTTAATTCTTCATCTACATCAAAGTCATCATCGTGAATCCCATCTTTAATGGTATCTTTAAATAAGTCATCCAGTTCTTTAGGATCAAATCCAGTAAGCGAAACATCAAAATCTGCACCTTGTAAATCAGCAATCAGAAGGGCAAGCTTATCCTTATCCCAATCACCGCTAATTTTATTTAGAGCAATATTGAGGGCTTTTTCCTTTTCCTCATCCATCTCAATGATGACGCATTCGACTTCTGATATACCCATATCAATGAGTACTTTAAGTCTTTGATGGCCACCTACAACATTGCCTGTCACCTTATTCCAGATAACCGGCTCCACATATCCAAACTGCTCAATCGAGCGTTTCAGCTTTTCATACTCTGCATCACCTGGCTTTAAATCTTTACGAGGATTGTATTTAGCAGGAAGCAAGTCTTTTGTATTCTTTTTTTCAATCAACATACCTTTTTACCGCCTCCCTTAGTTCTTTATAGCAATCTAAAAACTCCCAAGAATGCAATCCATATCTGAAATGACCGTAGGTAGCAGTATCCGCATAAATGACATCAGTCAACCTTAACTTTTCGATAATTGCTGCAGGTCTAAGACTAAATACTTCTTGAACCGCACTACAAAGGATACTTTCAGCAACCTTTCCTGTTCCAAATGTATCAATTTCCACAGCAACTGGATCTGCTTTTCCAATTGCATAAGAAATGGCAACCTGGCATCGTTCTGCATACCCACACCAAATAATGTTCTTTGCGATGGCTCTTGCCATATAAGCACCACTGCGATCCACTTTTGTCGGGTCTTTACCGGAAAAAGCACCGCCCCCGTGAGATGCAATGCCACCGTATGTGTCCACCATTATTTTTCTTCCGGTTAATCCTGTATCAGCGGCAGGTCCACCTTCCACAAAGCGCCCGCTTGGATTAATGAGTATCTCCGTTTCATCATCAAATGGATATTTTTCAAAGACAGGCCAAAGCACCTGAGAGATGATTTCATTCCTTAAATCATTTAAGTCTTTATCAGCACCGTGCTGAACGGAAACAACAATGGTCTTGATCCGCTTTGGCTTATCATCTTTATACTCTACTGTAACTTGTGCCTTACCATCTGGACCGATGTTTTTAATAACACCATTCTTCATAACTTTATCCAGCTTTTCACAGATAGCATGAGATAGAACAAGGGGTAACGGCAACTTCTCACTTGTTTCATTGGTGGCATAGCCATAAACTGTGCCTTGATCTCCTGCACCTAGCATGGAATACCAGGAAGTATCGCCTTCACGGGATTCCAAGGCTCTATCAACACCACCTGCGATATCTTTACTTTGCTGATGTACATGGACAAACACGAGAAACTTTCTTGGATTGTAGCCTACGTCAGTCAGTACATTACGAACTACTCGTTTGATATCAATTTTCTTTGAACAGGTAATCTCACCGGCAACAATGATACGTCCTTTGGTTGCCAACACCTCGCAGGCCACACGAGAGGATTTATCTTTTCTCAAACACGTATCTAAGATGCTGTCAGAGATTATGTCACACAATTTATCGGGATGACCTTTACATACACTTTCACAAGTTCTATATTTTTTCATTATCATTTTCCTTTCCTAGCAGATAGTAACCGCTCCATTAAATCATCTTGTGGACTTCTGCCACCAAACTCTACAGAGCAGTTTTCTTTTACAATCTGGTATATCTGATACCAACACTGATTTACTTGTTTCATGTATTCACGGCTCATAGCAACATACGGTGATGCTATGGCTGCTGATGTAGTAGGATGCTTTGCAAGAAATCCATATTCTGAAATACATTCCTCGCACTGAATCCAACGAGAAACGCTCATGGCATATTGCTCGATCAGCTGGTTGTTTACTAACATTTCGCAGCTACGATCTTTTAACCATTTATAGGTTTCTATATAAATATCTTCTGCACAGAGGTCTTTACCGTTTTTCTGAGTCGCCTTTAGATAATCTTTTACTGGAGGAACATCCGTGCCTTCCATTTCTGCTGGCTCCGGTAGTACTTGAGCCCCGTTTAATCTGCCGTCAGTAATTTTATCTGTTAGAGCTTTTGACTTTCTTCCTGCGCCAACACGCTGGCCACCTCTTGCTGTACCGTCCTTTGCCATTTTTCCACCTCACTTTTCTAAAAGTCTTTAATACCCCCTTTGATTTCTGATTTTTACACGCAAGACCCCAGCCCGTTGTCCGCTATAAAAGGTGTAGAGATTTGAACCGCCCCTGGCTCACTTTCTAATCTGTCTATCACCAATTTCTAAATGTATCTTGTTGTGGCAGGACTTACATAAAGACATCAAATTACTTTTGTCATGCGTACCACCTAAAGAAATGGGGAGGATGTGATGTACTTCTTCAGCAGGGGTAAGCCGTCCGTTTTCCTCGCACATCTCACACAAAGGATGTTCCCTGGCATATCTGTCACGGATTCTTTTCCAGGCTCTACCGTACTTTTTATTGACATCCGGTGAACGTTCAAATTTATCATAGCGCCTACGCTCTACTACTCTATGTTCCTCACAGTACCTACCATCGGTTAGATTAGGACAACATGGGGTACTACACGGTCGCTTTGGTCTTTTGGGCATCATTTCACCTCGCTTTCCGGGCATAGAAAAAGCCCTGCGAGGAATTCCCACAAGGCTTGGTAAATATTTATATTTTGCTGATTATATACTAACACAAATGCAATAGTGGTATCTTGTTGCAAAGTGTTGCAAGTTGTGCAAGCTATATTTTAATAGGATCTTTAGGAAGAGTTACATGGTTAAGAGCTGCATTATGCCATCTGTAGACTGTTGTTCTATCGGCATTAAGTTCATCGCCAATTTGCTCCCAGGTTAGGTTATGAACATACCGATACCGTAATACCATGCGCTCATCAGTGTCTGGAACTTCGTTTATAACACGCCTTATCTGCTCCTTGAGTGCTACAAGATTATCTACTTCCGTGTTTATTTTTCTTTCCAAATCCATAATCCGCTCCAAACACCTTACAAACCTGGCATCGGCATTTTGTGAGGTTTGAACTTTTTCATCCCAACTTGGTGATGATACACTTGTTGCCATTTCTCTTAAGGATTCCATTTCTTCGATGTCTGATTGTATTCTTTTATCAAGCCTGTAAGCTTGGTGTAAATATTCCTTTACTTTCATATCTCTCTTACCTCCGATTTTAATTTTTTGATTAGGATGTTCCCATCAACAGAGGTAAGTTCTCTATACCAATCAGAGCGGAAGAACCTCTCCACCTCGTTTTTCATTATTTTAGCCGGCTCATAGTTTGGACGCTTTTTAAGTTTCTTTAACGCAGACCTATAATCCTTAACTGCCATTAAAATGATAGCATTGGCTAAGTTTTCATAAGGTGTGGTCATCGCATCACCTCCAACTTTGCCTTTACAGCATCAATAAGAGAGGCTTGTGTTTCTTCTTTTTTTGTAAGAGCAGTCATTACATCTTCATCAATAGTACCCTTGGTAATTATGTGATGGATAATAACTGTCTCATTTTGACCTTGCCTGTAAAGTCTGGCATTGGTTTGCTGATATAATTCTAAAGACCAGGTAAGTCCGAACCAAATAAGTGTCGAACCACCGCTTTGAAGATTAAGACCATGTCCTGCACTTGCTGGATGGATCACAGCGATAGGGATATTTCCGTCGTTCCAATCTTCAATATCCTTCGATGCTTTTATTTGCCTCACCGAAAATCTATTCTTAATTCTCTCTAAATCGTGTTTGAACCAATATGCAACAAGGACAGGTTTGCCATTTGCGCCTTCAATTAAATCTTCCAGTGCATCAAGTTTTTTGTCATGGATGATATGTGTCTTGTTTTCACTATCATAGACAGCACCGTTTGCCATCTGTAGAAGTTTTCCTGAAAGCACAGCAGCATTAACTGCATCAATCTCCTCATCACCTAATTTCGTGACCATATCATTTTTAAATTTAGAGTATATGTTCCATTCTTTTTCATTCAGATAAACAGACACTTCATTTACGATGCATTCAGGCATTTTAAGATAGTCTATGGATTTCATGGAAATCGTAATATCAGATATCTGCTTATAAATTTTGTCCTCAGCACCAGGCAGTGGTTTATATGAAAATATAACCTGTGCATTACGTTTATCCGGAGTGAAGTAAGTATTGCGGTAGTGAGTGATATATCTGCCAAGTCTTTGACCTAAGTCTAGAATGCGAAACTCTGCCCATAAGTCCATTAAGCCATTACTCGATGGAGTTCCTGTAAGACCTACAATTCTATTAACAGATGGTCTTACTTTTAGCAGACTTTTAAACCGCTTTGCTCCATAGGATTTAAATGATGACAACTCATCAATGACCACCATATCAAAATCAAAGGGAATGCCGCTTTTGTTAACAAGCCAATCTACATTTTCACGATTGATGATATACATTGTTGATCTTGTCATAAGAGCATCGATTCTTTCTCTTTCTGTTCCAACGGCTACAGAATAGGATAGACCTTTCAGATGCTCCCACTTTTTAATTTCAGAAGGCCAAACCATAGTTACTCTTAAAGGAGCAACAACAAGTATTCTTCCAACTTCAAACTTATCAAGAGCAAGATCATATATCGCTGTAAGAGAAATAATTGTTTTTCCTAAACCGCAATCTAAAAAAACGGCTGATACTGGTTTATTTTTGATAAAATCAATACAGTATGTTTGATAATGATGTAACTTACTTCGATTTAATAAACTTTCCATAGTTGTCACGCTCCTTTTTTGCCGCATGAATTTTTGAATGCTCTGATTTGCTGAGAACTACCAAATTTTCAATGCGATTATTATGATGATTAAAATCAATATGATGAACTTCTTCATCCATAGTTAATACTCGCCCTAAAGTCTCTTCCATAATTCTTCTATGAATAGGAACACCTTCAACAAGTGGACTATAGCCACAAACTCCTGTCCATCGCTTAAAGTTTTGTCCACATTCTGGTCTGCAAAAATTACGGTTTGATCGATTAACATCAGATCGTTTTTTCTCAAATTTTTTATCACACCAGTCACACCTTACCGTCATGCGTTTTGTTTTATATTTGTTGGCACATCCTGTTGAACAGAAGAAGTGGGTATTTCGTTTCTTGTGATGCCCCAGGTATTCAAATTCACTACCACAATAATCACAAATTTTTAACCTTTTTAATCTGAATCGTTCTGCATTTGCTTTTCCTAAGCATATTCTTGAACAATAGTTGTGCTCTTTTACAGTTGAAGGCTTTCTTTTGATTGTTTTCCCACACCAATCACAGTTGATTTTCAATGGCATACAGTATCCCTCCAATCTGCCCTACACTATCAATGCAGTAAACCAAAAATCCTAACGCTTCCAGTTGTGTTTTTCGCTTTACTTGCAGTGGACGCATCTTTTTGCCTGGTGCCTTTAATTCAACAAAGGCCATTCTTCCCATAGGTAAGAGTACAATGCGATCTGGCACACCATCTAACCCCGGACTAACAAACTTTGGTGCGATGCCTCCCAGCTCTTTCACTGTATTTACCAATTTTTGCTCTATATATTTTTCAGTCACTTTTTTACCTCCCATTTGACACAAGAACACAAAATCACAAGCGTTTCCCTATATTTACTAACGCGCGTGTACATGCACAGGTATCTACTATCTACTTTTAAGAAAAAGTATTTTGAATATAAGGGAAAAAGTTGTGTTGTGTCGCATTCTTGTGTTCTCTATCCACCATAATGATATAGTCGCTGCCTACCATAAATCGGCAAACGCTTAATACTACTGGTTCGTTCCCAACCGGCAATCTGGGCCATAAGTGCTGCGATCTGATAACTGTCGGTAGTCTTTAATTCTGGGAGACTACGATTAAAGCATTCACACCAAATTTCTGCATTGCTTACAGATGTTCGTGCAACAGTGCCTGTATGCTTGGCTCCACCAAATTCGCTACCGCTTAGGTAATTCCTACGGGCAAATAAGTCCATACTATCCCAATCATCTGGAAGTAGAGTATTTAGGTATTCTTCAACCATGCCAACACGCTCATCAGCCTCCATCGCACCTTTCTGTGCTTTTTCAGCCTCCTCTAAAACATCGCCCTCGAGGTATAGTTTTTCACCCGATTTCCATATTTCTTTAGCTTCGGCCCAGAACTGCTGCCTATATTCCTCTGTAAAATTCCAGGTCTTCTTCTGCCTTTTCTGATGTACCTTAATAATCCAAAAGCGGCGGTTTCCTGTGATGTCACGTAAATATCCACGCTCACCATTTACCGTTGCAATGACGATGCACTGTCTAGGATGGCTTTCTACAACTCTTCCATAGGACGGTCTGTATTTATCATCTGAAGTTGAGAGGAACGCTTTTACTTTTTCAATATCAGCTTTCTTCATTCCAGCAAGTTCACCGATTTCAACCACCCAGAATCCCTGCAGTTTTTCAGCACCAGACTTATCATCCATATCAGTAAGAGATAATGTTTCAGAGTAGAATTCTGCTGTTACAAGGTCTTTAATGATGGTGCTTTTCCCAATACCCTGATCACCATCAAGCACAGGAACACAGTCAAACTTAATTCCAGGAACATATATACGTGCAACAGCCGCTACAAAGGTCTTTCTGGTCACTGTGCGTATATACTCGGTATCATCTGCCTGGAGATATTTGATAAAAATATCTTCTACACGTTTTACTCCATCCCACGCAGGAAGGGAATCAAGATAATCCCTTATAGGATGGAATCTTCTATCATCAGCAACCTTAGTAAATGCAACATCGTGGTTTCTGCTTGTAAACGGAAGGTAGCGAATATCCATAATGGACTTAAGCTGGGCTGTGTCGGCATCTCTCCAAAATACGTTACCTTCTGGTCTTTCCCATGGTAGTGATCCCGTGACCTGGATACGGTTCGACAGCTCGTTATATGCAAAGTTCTTGAAATCGGGGTCATGATTAAGAATAAGGTTTAAGTTGTATACGCTGTTTTCCAGTAAACTTGATCTAGGCTGATACCTAAGTCTTGACTTCCAATCATCTCCACTGTCAGTGAAATCCACTTCAGCCTCTGCTAGTTTTTCATTGGTAGCAAAGACTTTTACCTCATCAATTTTCATAGCAAAATCACACATATTCTTAAAGGACTTCTTATCATCCTCATCACCAAATTTATGGATACGAACGATGTCAAAGGCATTGCATAATTTTAGGTATGCCGGGTCCTTGGCATGATGGCTATACACGAACTTGCCACCTTCTTTGATTTCAACTCCAGCCATACTGCTTGACTCTATAAAATGGTAGCGGCCCTCATTTTCTGTAGGCTCGTAGACGTCTGATAAAAATGCATCGATTGCTTTTGTAACAGGGAAATAAACTCTATTAAAAAGGCCCACAACACCCTCCTTCGCAAGAGGGTCCTGTACCTTCTCATGCGAAACTGTATTTGCCTTGCTCTCCCTAGATGAAGTCGGAAGTCTTGTAGGATCAGTCCATTCGGGATGGGCTATTAAAATATCATCTGGATTAAGCCAAGTTTTGTCTACTTCCTTATATACAAATTTTCCGTTAGATGGAGTGCTTGGCCAGTACATCAGCTGGTTTGGTAGATAGGAGCATTCATCGAAATAATCCATGCCAAGCATCTGTGCTAAATATCTTGAAACTGCTACAAATTCCTCTGAGGTTACATCTCTTGTTAGGGGAAAAATAAGACGCACCCGTGGATTTTCTTCTGTGCTACTATGGGTTGAATAAAGAACAGAGGTATATGCAGCATTCGATTCATAGTTTTCAAGAAATTCTTTATTAATTTTGTCACCATCTAAAGCGATCATTGATCGAAGTTCCACAGTATCGTTTTTTCTGCGACCACCTTTTAATACACCTGCAACAAAGCCACCATGGTCTTTTGCATTATCCTTTTGACCTTTACTGAACTTGGCATATTCTTCAGCTGATTCCGTGGTCCTAATTGGAGTCTTCAATCTATCTTTTAGCGCATCAAAAGTGATTTCTTTGTTGACCCACTTCTTTGCCTGTCGGCTGTTCCCATAAGCAATGGCTAATTTTCTCAACTTAATAACCTCCTTTCAAACGAGGTCTTTGTCCATGTTCAAATCTTGCCTTAATTACTTTTATTTTTTTCATAAAGCCTCTACCTCCTCAAAATCCTTATTGAAATATCTGACCGGTTGTCTACGTTTCTTTGCCTTTTCTATTTCAATACTCATGCCTTTTGAGATAACATCACCAAGTACCCAGACTTCCTGGCACTTGCCCATAAGGATGATGTCCATGAAAATAGCGAGATCACGTTCTTTCTCATTACTGTCATCCATGAAAGGGAATAGAAGGTGCGGGGTCAGTGGGATACATCCACGATTGAAAGCAAATTCTGCAAACTGAGTGGCTTTTAATACATTTTCCTTAACAGCCCCGTGAAAAGGGGCGCATATATAAACCAAAGGACGGAAGGCAGGTTTTGACGCTGCCTTTTCCTTTTTTACTATATTAGTTAGTGCTTCATGCGGAGTAGGGTCATAGTATCCTTCAGCATTGAATTTATTTATGTTCATCACAGCTACCTCCGGCTCTAATTTTTTTACTACATTCGCTACAATATACTGAAGTACCAAATAAATCACTTTCACCATCACCTAGGATTTCTGCAATATCCACCATTACTTCAACATCACACATCGGGCAATGGCAAAAAACATTCTCATCTGTTATTTCAATAGATATCTCCATGGAATCATTCAATCTTTCTTTCACATAAAACATAGTAAGAGCCCTCCTTAATTCTTCTCTATTTTGGTTTTGTACCATTCCAAGTAACGCTTGCGCTGCCCATAATCTGGAACAGCTACTAACAAACCAACATCTACTTTTTGTAATATGTCTAGCATTGTAATCTGCTCATCAGATAAGTAAGGTCGAATGCTTTTTCCTTTTGCAATTCCATTTGCTAATCTAAACTGCTTTGCCGTCATTCCAATAACGATGCGATTTAACATATCGCATTCATTACTGAAGTGGTATGGCTTTGGATTTTCATGAAGTAACTTAATGTTGTCTGTCAGCAAAGGGAACTCCTTACGAGCCGAAACAAGGGTTTTAATGAACTGCTCCATTTCATTAAAGCGTTTGATGTATAACTCTTTGAACTTCATTGCTTTCTGCCCTGTATATCCCATAACCAACATAGTGAATCCATCACGAGTCATGGCATAAGCCTTTTGCTTTCTGTTCCAACCATCCGTGTATGAGGTCGGCTCAAAATTGAGCTGAGCAAATTCTGTGCTTAACCCAGATTTGGGGTCAGTGATTTTAGCAATGTCACGCAGAACATTTTTATGTTCCTTCTCAAAGAACTCTGCTACAAACAAACTATCCACTCTTGCCGTATCTTTGGTGTCGGCAAACACACCATATTGATCTTTAGGTATTAATTCTCTCATCAGAATTACCTCCTTAAATTTTTTTGGAGGTCTTGACCTCCTACCTGGTAGCCTTGGGAGAAGGTCAAATCTGACGATTTTTATATTCTTGTTCCAATTTTTTTGTTGCTCGTTTTAACTTCTGAGTAATGTTGTTTTCATCAGCACCTATGGAGCTGGCATATTCACGGATTGACATACCGTCTATGCGAACGGCGATAAACATATCCGCCCAATCTTCTTTTTTACCAAGTACCTTGCGTATCCATTTACAAACATCCTCGTACTCGTATTGGTTAGAACGCTCTATTTCTTGAGAGTTATCTGCAAATGTATCCATAACATCTGTTTCATCTTCAGCCTGATCATCTTTACGATATGGAGTCTTCGGATTGCCAAGATGCCTATGATAGCGGCGCCAGTGGTTGTATTCTTTGGCATTCATAAGATCGAACATTTCCTGCAAAGTCTCACAACGCTTAACTTCTGCTTTCTTTTCAGGCTTTGCCTCTGCAAGACGCTGCTCATAGTCGATGTCCAGCATAACGCTGTAATCTCCATCTGGAATTTCAATTGTGGTGTAGTTCTTGTGACCGTTTTTGATGTTGTCTTCATATAAAACTCGAATCTTCATAAAGTATTCCTTTCCGTCCTGACATTGGGCGGCGGAATACAAAAAGAGCCTGTGATGAAGATGACCACAGACTCCGCTTGTCCTAAAAAAGGGCACACGAAATTACGGTGGGTGCATCTTCATTCCAAACACAGTCTTTATCACTGTGTTCTGAACTCTTATGCATCCCGCCGTCCGTATGCGCATCTCGGACATTGAGATTTTATTTCAGGAGGTTTGTCCTCCTGTTATGGTAATGATAATACTTTTACTTTTTTTGCCCGTTGAATAAACTTCAACAGCAAAAAGCCTTAATAATCGTTAAACTTTAGTTCTTAACTTAGAAAATCCACTGATTTCGAAGATCACTTTCCTGCAAATAGTGTTTTTGAGAAAAAAAAAAAGGAACAGTGCATATTTTCATATACACTGTTCCTTTTTTAAGAATAAATGTCGCTTTTATGACTAACGACAAATGAAATCTGATGAACTAACTTCATCAAAAAAAAGTTTAAAAATTAGACCGGACATATAATCCAGTCTAATCAGTAAATTATAGACTTATAATGGCGGCTGATGAATAAGATAGTCTAAACTTTGCTCTTTAAGTTCATCATACACATCCCCGTAATCAGTAGCCCATTTAAGATGTAACAACATATCATAAGTTTCATTATCCGTGCCTATTCTACCAGTCGAAGTCATATTTAAACTTAGATCTGCTAATTGTAGCATACGATCACTTACTCTAAATGGAATATGAATTCCGAGACAAGCAGAAATAACATTTAGCTTAGTAAGGTTTGCACCTTTTTTCATATTACTGATGGTTCTGATGTCTAATCCCGTTACACTTTTCAATAATCTAGTTGAGTAGTTGCAAATATGTTTATCCATCAGCTTTGTCAATGCATCTCCAAATTCTAATTCCCCAATAGCTTTGAGCATTTCTTTAGACATTTCATTTACCAGTCCATATTGAGTGAGTAATTCTTCACTTATCTCATCATAATAATTGAATGTCAAATCTGCTTTTGCCGCGGGAAGTTTCACATAGTGCAATTTCCCATCATTTTCATCTACAATGAATTGAAGGAAACATTCTTCTTCATGAGCTTTTGCGTATTCTGTTAATTCAATGTTACCATCGTTAGTTCGTTGAATATATTGAGAAGATACCAGGCAAACCTTATTGTCCACATAGGCAAAACAATCTGTTTTTACTGTGCTTGCTACTGCTTTACTTTCAGAGTACCAGTTGGTCAGTGTTTTACTGTTTACTGTAGAAACTGTCTTTTTACCAACATAATCATTCTCAGTAAGAACAACTCCAACATTTGGTGCATCCGATTCCGATTCTTTATCCTTTGGCTGCGTAGGTATTTCTTCGTCTCTCACATTTAGGTATGGATCTTGTCCTCCACTTAATAAGAAGAAACGGAGATACTCTTCAATATATAATGGTAATCTAAGTTCAACATACTCGTTTCGGAGAACAAGTTTAAAAAACTCTCTAGCTTTAATCTTATTTACCGAATTTTTAAGTTCTGTGAATTTACCATAGTTATCAAGAGTACTACTATTAACTTTTCTCTCTAACAATTCACGAAGAAGATTAAATCTACAACCAAGTCGCCTAACAACACGATTAATTCTAGCATATTCTTCTGCCTTCATGTAATCTGCAATATACTGCCTGAAAGATTTTCCAGGAACTAAATTTGCCTTTCCACTCTCTACAGCATGTATAAATCGTTCAGCATAGCGTTGTTCTTCTTGAGATAACATGGAAAAAGATCTATGTAGTTCTTTTAATGCCGCAGCCACAATTTCTGGATCGGTATCGGCCTGTATCAATGTGACATACTTATCAAAATTGGAATTCATATAGTTAGCATCAATTTTTCCAGTATCATATTCAGTGATATGAATATCCACCTCATAAGGAACATCTCCGCCTCGGCCTCCACCGCCGCCTCTTGAAAGTTCTTTGTATCTGGCAAGGAGAGTCAAATATGTCATCTCATCAAGTGCTACTTCAATAGCATCCTCAACCTGATTCTCGTCTGGATAAAATTTTCTAGACCATACAAATCCCTGAATTAATGCAGCTTCCAGGTGTGTTACAAACAGCTTGAAATCCTTGGCAAATTTCGCTACTGCAGCTGAATCCTCTGGTAGCTTTTCAAAGCTCACAATATTAGCATTTTTGAAAAGCTGCTCAATACCCAAATACAGGGTATTCATATGTCTGAGGTTGTTTGGGAGCTTGTCTACAAAAAGCCCAGTAGGAACATCTCCGGAATAAGCTTTTACCGCTGCTTCAATGTTCTTCTCCATAGTGTTAGGACGTCGGTAGTATTTTATGATTCCAAAAGGTTTCTCCGCCATATCATAAATACGATTGGTTCTAGAAAATGCCTGGATAAGATTCTCATATTCCATGACTTTATCTAGATATAATGTGTTCACCCACTTAGAATCAAAGCCAGTTAACATTTGATTTACAACAATCAAAATATCAATTTGCTCATCTTTGCCCAAGCGTTCATAAGGCTTTTTATGTGACATACGCAAACTAACGTCTTTACGAAATTTATCGTATGAAGCGATGGAAAAAGATTGAGAGAACTTACTGTTATAGGCTTCCAATATTTCTACAATGCCATCTTCCTTTTCAAGTGAGCCGCCACCTTCGTTATCAATAGATGGATCGAACACAGCCGTAATCATTAGTTCTGGCATTTCCTTTACCATCAGACGATAGTACTCCACTGCTTCTGGAATACTGCTGGTCGCAAAAATAGCATGAAATTGTCTGTCACGACTGTAAAGGGACCATTTCTTTTTTATATCAGTAATAATTCCCAACTTATATTCAGGTGTTTGATACTGCTCGTTGGGAATGTAATCCTCTATACCACTAATCCATTTACCATTAACAAGCTCTCCGTACATTTTCACCTGTGATGAATCCATATATTTGAGAAATATTTTCTTCTTTTTGGGGTCGCTCATGGCTTCCTGCTGAGAAGATGCTTTTGCTTTTTCCAATGCAATTTGTTCCCTCAAATCATTGTCATTATAGATACGAACAAGGTATGGATCAAATCCTAGTACATTCTTGTCTCTTATTCCATCCCCTAAAGTATATCTATGAATTTCATCTCCAAAAATAGTGGGGGTGGTACTGTCTTTCTTTGCATTTAAATCCTGTATTGGTGTTCCAGTGAAACCAAAAATAATAGCATTCTTAAAAATATTCTTGATGTTAATCAGCATATCTCCGAATGTAGAACGATGACATTCATCAATAATGATAACCATGCGTTTACGCTGTATTGCTTTTAGGTCTGCATCATTCAATCCTGAGTCCTCGGCAGCAATATTACTGAGTTTTTGAATAGACGTAACAATTAGCGTATTATCAAGATCATCACTTTTCAATTTAGAAGTCAGAATCATTGTATTTTCAGTTGCCTGTACTGATTCACTTTCGGATGCAAAAGAACGGTATTCTTTTAAAGATTGAATACCTAGTTCTTTACGGTCAACCAAGAATACTACCTTCTCTGCATCATGGTTGCTGGCAATTAACTGCGCCGCCTTAAAGCTGGTCATAGTTTTACCACTTCCCGTTGTATGCCAAATATGACCGCCAAGCTGCTTACCGTCATCCCAGTGGCTTTTCTTATCAGCCACAATATTAGCAATTCCAACGGCAGCATAATACTGATAGCTACGCATTACCTTAAGAATTCCATCATCAGTATCTGCAATCGTATAGAACCCGATTAACATATGTGCCATAGGTATAGATAAAAACCTATGCACAAAAGTATGCCAATCATTGATGGGATTATTATTAAAGTCAGCCCAATGGAAGTAGAATGCCTTGTTAAAAACACCGCCTTCACCTGGGTTGGCAAAATACACAGATTCTTTGGGCTGCATGGCTACAAAAATCTGTATCATAGAAAAAATTCCACGGAATACACCTTCGTGAGAATATTTCTGTATCTGGTTATACGCTTCGCTGACCGGTATACCACTGCGTTTTAACTCCAGATGGATTACTGGCATACCATTAATAAGCAACATCAAATCTCCTCGCCTATTGTTGAGAATAGGAGACTTTGTCTTGAATTGTGGTTGCTGTACAATTTGGTATCGGCTTTGACCTAAAGCTATCTCTTGACGGTCATAGATTTTCAAACTTACTTCTTTTCCAAGATGTAGTTGATCTTCTGGGTTATCGCGAGTGATTGAAATACTTCTACCATTGATAAATTCATTCAGTAAAACTGGTGACTGTAAAGCCTTTACCTGGTTTATAATCTGATCCATTTCACCTGAGGTCAGAGGGCAATCATTCAAACGTGTATTCTGCTTGTTATTATTGAAAAGAATGTCTGCCCAGTTTTGAATCAAATCTTCTTCAGTAGGAAATCGTATAACATTCGGCTCCCAGCCATATTCAATCAGGGCTTTAATGACCGCATCTTCAAAGTCTTTTTCTTCTGTATATATAATTTCAGACATGTAACTCACCTCCTATTTACACAAACATTTTTTCTAAGCAACCGGCCTTGATATTTTTTAGCTTAGTTAACTTTTTATCTTGAAGAGAAATAAGAACATCCAATCCAGCAAGATATTGTCCAATACGTCGTTGTTCATTTAATTTAGGAAAAGGAATCGGCATTTCAAAGAATGTGGTGTCTTTGATAGAAAACCTATCCGAGCGAGCACCTGTATCCCCATTAAACCGCATGAAAGAATACCAGTGACTGCTCTTAAAAAATTGCTCAAGAAAACTATTGTCCACCTCTTTTGGCCTAAATACAGTATATAGAGGTGATATAACTCCACATCTTCCTAATTTGTTACGCCCAATCGGTCCTACAGGCGCCGTTGTTGAAATACGTGGATTATAAACAAAGTCCTCTGGACGCACTACATAATAGCCGTTTATTTTATCCTGCTTAGCAATATCATGATCAAAAAAGTCCCTTTGACTAATAATTCCGTATTCCGCAGAGTTTGTTAAAGTTTCTGTATATTCCATATATACATTCTTTTCCGTAACCTTATCAGAAATAGTTCCCAATTTCCGATACCCCCACGCTCCATCAAATTCAGAAAATCGTACTTCTGGCACCTTGTTACCATTTTTAGGGAACATTTTTTCCAACATAGCTTTTTTCATAATTAGTAACTTATCATACTCTTTCTGGTGAAGTGTAATAAGCCTGTCAATATTCATAAAATATTCTACAATCTTTTTTTCTTCATCCACTTTTGGAAAAACGACATCCCCCTTTAATGCATTTGCATCTGATACTTTCATGTCGTTTTTTGCACCTTTGTTTACTAAAGGATGCATGTATTGATTCATTCTTGCATATTGTTCGAAATAAACTTGGATGAAATCGGGATAAACATTTTCTTTTGGATGATAAACGGCATAAAGAGTAGATACAATTCCAGCAGGTCCTTTGTTTGTTTTGATAATACCAAAAGGATTTGCTTTCAGTGGAGATTTGGTATATACGACATCACCTGTGTTAACTACTCCATAATTAGCTGTTGAAACTCCTGCAAATGATCTGCCGTGAAATTCTATTTGATTTATGATACCAAAATCACCAGATACAGATAAGACATCTTCTTTACCAAAAATCCCTTCGGTATTTTTTTCATTGGAAACATTAAGGTAGTGTTCTAATTTATTCCTTTCCCATGTATCCTTATATCCAGAAAATCTTAGACTGGGTAACAATTTTTCTTTATCCATCCTTAAACCTCCAGACTCTTTCTAAACTCTGCTAATCCTTCCATATCAGATACACTTCCGGTAAGATCACCAAGCATCTTATACAAGGTTTTTCTAGTATCAGTTATACCTTCTTCAATATCTGCAAATGTAGTTGCATATTTATTTTGGAGCGCAATAATTTTGGTAATCATCTGATTAATCATGTCTTCTGGCAACTCAAATATTCCACTTACAAGTGGTTCAATCCATTTCAAATCCAAAAGTCGCAATGCAGTATCTTCATCCATATGCTCAATGGTATCTTTTGTTTTTAGATGTAGTTCATCCTTTTTTATTCGAAGTTCACGCTTGCTTTGTGTTTCTTCATCCATTAGCATAAGCACTTGCTTCATCTTTGCCTCAAAAGAATTCTCAGGAAAATCGTATTCCATTTGTAATTGCGCGATACGACTGTTAACGGCGGGTTTGCCATAAGTGCCGTCCTTATTTGCATTCATCTCACCCCACGCAACTATATTGGTTGTGGCAATGTAATCCAACTTATCGTTCTTTTTTGAAAGTAGTAGATATTTTTGAAGTGCTGCAATTTCTGGACTATCTACATCCTTTAGTGCCTCTGCTACAAAAATTCTGACTTCCTTCGCGACAAAAGAGTCCTTTTCTTCAGTTACTGTACTTCCTTCTAGTTCGTCATCTTCCAACGACTCTAAAACTTCAGTATAAATAGATGCAATTTCACGCAAACGATTTTCAAGCACGATAATCTCATTCAGTTCATCTGCGTGTATTTCTTGCTGCACCAATTCAAAAGGAAGAATACGGCCTTTCCAGCCTTCCTGTACTTCTGGTACTTCATCGTCGTCATCTGATTTCTTTTTAATAACCATATTGGGGTCAACTTGAAAAATCGCTTCAAACCCTTCACCCTGTATCATTTCTAAATCAGCCGCTATGACGTCCCAATTTTCCGATAAGATTTGGTAGGCTTTATATTTGTCCAAGAGTTTGACCCTTGAAATGCGATTAAAAATCTCTTCACACACCTCATCCTTTTTCCCCTGTGCGTTTACATCCAAAATATCTTCGATGAGAGAATCATACAAGGATTTATAAAAACCATCAAAACTCGCAGCGAAAGCCTGTTTGTATTCTTGGATGGAAGGAACCTCTAGAGTGACAGCTTTGATGTCCTCGTGAGGAACCATTAAATAACCCTCCGACATCTCTTTGAATAGTGCTTCAAAAAGACCAGGGAATGTATCCCAATACTCTTTAAGTAATGTGGCTTCGTGCATCGGAATACCACCAAACATAGTCGCCCTAATATCCCAAGTTTCTGGATCATCGGAAGAATCCACGTATCTAGGAATATTTAGGTTATATTCATTTTCACGTATTTTCTTTTTGGTCACAAGAGCTGCATATTTTTTAATAGGCTGTCTAAGTCTCACAGCATCTGCAATTTTTTTAATATCACAGGCACGAAGTTTGTTATTTTTTCCTGCTTTTTCAAATCCTTTTGAAGCGTCAATAATCAACACATCAGAATCCTTACGTGTTCTTTTCAACACCATAACAATCGTAGGAATAGAAGTTCCAAAAAATATGTTTGCAGGCAAACCTATGATAGCCTCTATGTGATTTCGTTCGATAAGCGTTTCTCTGATTTTACCTTCTTCACCGCCACGGAATAATGCCCCATGCGGTAAAACAATGGTCATAATTCCGTCATCCTCTAAATGATATAGCTCATGCAGCAAGAATGCATAGTCTGCTTTTGCTTTTGGAGCTACGCCAAACTCTTTATACCGAGGGTCATATTCTTTATCTTTTGGGTCCCATTTCTGAGAATAAGGCGGATTTGAAACTACTGCATCCACCTTGACCAGACGATAAGTTTGCTCTCTGTTTTGGTCATTTTCAAAGTAGGGCCAGTCATCCTCTAATGAATCGCCATTTCGTACATTAATGTTTGCGGGACTAATACCACGCATAACCAAATTCATTCGAGTAAGGTTATATGTATTTTCCTTCAATTCTTGCGCATAGTAATCAACCTTGTTCTCGCCAGGAATAAATCGACTAATTGAAGTACCTATATTGATTAGGAGAGATCCTGAGCCAGATGTTGGATCATAGATTTTAATGTGCTCTTTATCCTTTAAATGCTCTGCTATAATTTCAGACATCAAAACTGACACCTCATGCGGTGTGTAAAATTCTCCAGCTTTTTTCCCTGCATTTGCTGCAAACATACTGATGAGATATTCATAAATAAATCCTAAAATGTCATAATCCTGTTTTCCATCCATAGGAATTCGTCTAATAAGCTTTAACAAACCCTTTACTGACTTGGTCTGTTTTTGAGCTGTATCACCCAATTTGGAAAGCCCAGACTGCAATGTCTTAAATATATTTTCAAAAATCTTCTTATAGGTTTCCTCTATGTTTAAGTCAAATGCATTTAAAGCATCGCGAACATTGGCGATATTGAAATCATCACCCTTTTCAAGCCATGTGGAAAAAAGATTGTTATATGAGATAAAATAACCAATATTCTGGCGAATGTGCTTTGCCAGTTGAACATCCTCCTCACTAACCTTTTTAATATCGACATCTTTATATCCTTCATCTTTCAAGAACTGAATTTCACGTTCTGAAAGGTACTTATAAAACATAAAACCGAGGATGTAATCCTTATATTCATTTGCTTCTATCTTGGAACGCATTTGATTTGCTGACTGCCAAATTGTAGAAGCCAATTGCTGTTTATTCATTGTCGGTGTCCTCCCTTTTTTCGTAGATAAGCCTAATGTCATAACCTAATCCTTCCATCATTTGAATAAAAGTTTTATTTACAACACCATCATCTTTCTTTACGATACGATTTACATACTGTACGGTTTTTCCTATTTTTTCAGCTAAAGCAGCTTGTGTTGTATCAGCTTCAACACATTTTATTTTAATATCTTTTTCAATATTGTTTTTTATCATATAACCGTCCTCCGTTCTGTAAATTAACAAATCCATTTAATATTATGGCATAAATAAGATGATTTTGTCAATATATTTGGTTTATAATATTAAGATATGTTTCAACATTTCAGACAACTCAACCCCATTTTTACAGTAATTCTATCCACTCGCCACCTTTTTGACAGTAATTTCGTCAACTCAGTAGCCAAAAAGTAATATTGTCCACACAACCTTGTGTTTTTCTGTCATTAGATATGTTCTTACAATAAAAAATTCCATGACCTTGAACCCAGTTTGAATATGAGTTCAAAATCACGGAATTCCCTTTATATCAAGCACTTTTACACTTTTATTTATCGACCTTTGACAGCAATACGACCGTCTCAACGTGATGCGTCTGCGGAAATAAATCTACCGGCTGCACCTTCTCAAGCTTGTACCCCAATTCTTCATAGAGTTTGATATCACGCGCCATGGTGGCTGGGTTGCAGGAGACATAGGTGATTTTTCTTGGTTGCATGGCTGCGCTTGCTTTGATGAAGCTTTCTGTCAAGCCTTTGCGTGGTGGGTCAACGATGATGACGTCTGGTTGGATGCCCTGCTTGGTCCAGTTTGCCATGGCATTCTCGGCTGAATCTGCCACGTAGTGGGCGTTTGTGATACCGTTGAGCTCTGCATTTTTCTTGGCATCTTCAACTGCTTGCTCGATGACTTCCACTCCGTAAACTGCCTTGACCGATTTGGCAAAGGACAGTCCAATCGTTCCAATCCCCGAGTAAGCGTCAACCACGATATCATTCTCAGTCAAATCAGAGAAATCGATGGCTGTTTGGTAGAGCTTCTCAGCCATTACTGTATTGACTTGATAGAAGGATTGGGCGGAAATGGCATAGCGATTACCTAGCATAGTATCTTCGATAGTGTCTGAACCGTAAAGGGTACGAAATTCTGAACCGAAGATGGCATTGGTGTTCTTGTCGTTGATGTTTTGGATGATGGATTTGACAGCTGGAAACTCAGCAACAATCTTCTCAATCATCTGCTCAATGCGAAAGACTTTTGGACGTGTTGTCACAAAAACAAGCATGATTTGTCCAGAATAATGCCCTCGACGAACCACCAAGTTACGAATGAGACCTGTCTGCTCCTTCTCATCGTATGGTTTGATATCAAATCGGCGAAGCAAATCACGCACGAAAAGAATGAGCTTATCAATTTCCTTATCTTGGATATAAAAATCTTCAATTGGCATGAGATCATGTGAATTTTTACGGAAGAATCCTGTTTCCAATTGACCATTGACACGACGGACAGGTACCTGAGCCTTGTTACGATAGGCATAAGGCTCCTCCATACCAAGCGTCTCTGCTACTTCTACATGAGAAATGCCAGCAGTTTTGTAGAGGTTATCCGCAACTTGCTTGCGCTTGAATTTGAGTTGCTCACTGTAGGCCAAGTGACCAAAGTCTGCAATCCCGCTACGCAAGTAAGCAGCGTCCACATCTTCATTGCGGTAAGGTGACTTAGTCAAGTACTCTTCAACTTTCCCATAACCGATATTCTTCTTAAGTTTTAGCACGCGCATGCTTATCTTTTCACCTGGTAGGGCATTTTCAACAAAGAAGACAAAGCCATCTACCTTTGCGACTCCCTGTCCTTGGTGTGTTAAGTCAACCACTTCAACTTCAATGACATCATTTTTCTTAAACATTTTCTTACCTTTCTGGTCTGTTCTGCTCTGCTATTTCCAAAACCATAAAAAAAGAGAGACCCTCGTCTCTCCATTATAACATATTAACGCATACCTAGGTCAGCCAACTGGCCTTGATATTTTTCAAAGTCAATCCAGAGACCCATGCCGCCATACATGTCGTAGTCGTCGACCCAGTCCCCTTCTGCTGGAATGGTGATGTGTTCGATACCCTTAGATGCGTCCGACATGGTTGAAATGCCATTAGTCAACATATAAGAGAACGGGACATTGGTTGAAGTTAAGGCATAGATTTTTCCGATTGCTGCAGAACCTGTAAAGAGTTTTGTCGGATCCTTGATTTGGCTAATAATGGCAGCAATGACCTGTTGCTGGCGCTCTGTTCGACCGAAATCTCCAGCATCATCACTTCTAAAGCGAGCATAATTCAAGAGTGTCTGTCCGTTCATTCGCTGCTCACCAACATTAATCGTCTGATACGGTGTCGATTGGTCACCAAAACCAATATCATTTGGTGCTTCTACGGAAGTTACTTCCTCACCATTAACAGTATTAAACTTGGCATCAATTTTGACACCATTTGGGAAGAGTGTGTCAATAGCGACACCAAAGGTCTCGAAATCAAGCATAACATAGTATTTGATATCAATATCAAAATTATTTTTCAAGGTTTCTCGCATTAATTCAGCACCTTGATTGTTATCCTGCTCACCAAGATTAAAAGCAACATTAAGCTTTTGGTCATAAGTATAGTCACTGTAGCTGACACCTGGAATATTAACCAAGGTATCACGCATAAAGCTCACTAACTTCACCTTATTATCACTGTTACCAATGTTCATAACCATAATAGTATCAGTACGAGCATCTGAAGATCCCTGTGTAATGCGTTGATCACTTCCAAGTAGGAGAATATTAGTCCCATCAGGACTATCTACACCATTAAAGGTTTCAATAACCGCAGGAGTGTAATTTGTTTTACCACTTGAAACATCGTTCATCCCCTTAAAAAACATGTAAATCATGCCCGAAAATACCAATAAAAGTAAAATAGCAAGCGCTTGGAGGAAACGTTTAATACGCCCTTTTTTAGGCTGTTTTTTAACTTTTTTTGCCTTCATAGGCTTTACAAACTGCGCTTGTGGCATAGAGACAGGCTCAGCACTTTGGTCTTCAAAACTAGTCTGATAGTCTTCAACTGGCGGAAGAGGGGCTTTTGCTTTCTTGTTTCGTGTCGAACGTTTTGGCAAAGGGGGCTCTTCTTCAAAAATCGGTAATCCTTGAGCAGTAAACTGCGGTTCAAGAGTTTTCTCTTCAAGGTCATAGGCATAGTCATCTGCATATGCATATGATTCATCAAACAGTGAAGATGAATAAGAATAAACTTCTTCATCAACTGAATAGCTAGCATGACTCTCAGCTTCAGACTTTAACCTTAGGTAATCAAACTCTTGCTGTTCTTTTTCATTTAAAAAGCGTATATTCGATAATAGATAGCGATAGCGTAGTTGCTCATGATGACTAAGCGGGCTTCTGTTATTTCTTGTCATTGTCATTCCAAATCATTTCATTATTTTTCCATACGTACTATTCTTTTTTGGGACAATAGCAGAGCATTAAAGTTTGTAAACCTCATACTGTCCGAGAATTTTATAGTTAATTCCTAGGGATGCTAACTCTTCGAGTGCAAAATTCACAAGTTCTTCATTACTATTATCAAAATCAATAATGAAGAAATACTCTCCTAATACTGTCTTCAAGGGACGACTTTCAATCTTAGTAAGGTCAATCCCACGCCAAGCAAATACCGACAATGCCTTATAAAGGGCACCAGGTAAATTATCTGGCAAGGTAAAGGCTAAGGAAATAGTCTTAGCAATTTTTGGCAAGGCAAAACTAACCTTTTCATGGCCAAGTACCCAGAAACGGGTATAATTATCTTCAATTTCATGAATATCCTGAGCAACAATCTCCAAGCCATACTCCTCTGCCGCTGCATGGGGAGCAATGGCAGCATAGGGTTTATCAGGATGTTCTGCAACCAACCTTGCAGCATAAGCTGTGCTCGACGTTGCTTCAATTATAACACCTGGATAGTTTTCTGTCACATATTTTTTGCCTTGTGCCAAAGCCTGTGGATGCGAGATAATCTTCTCAATCTTTTTATCCTTGGCAGTTGCCATCAATTGCTGCTTGATTGGCTGGATGATTTCAGCAACAGCACTGATATTGGCTGTGTGAAAAAGATAATCAGACGTCTCATGAACGGAACCTTCAATGGAATTTTCAACAGGAACTATTGCAAAGTCAGCTTCCTGGCATTCATAAGACTTGATAACTTCTGAAATAGTTGCCTTAGAGACAAGTTCCTCATTTGGAAAAGCTTCTAAAGCAATAGTATGCGTAAAAGATCCACTGGGACCAAGATAGGCAACTTTCATCTGATTTCCTCAACAATTTGTTCTGGTGTCTTTCCAGCGACATCAATAATCTGGCTAGCAGCTTCTTCATACCAGTCCTGACGTTTATCAAAGATGGCTTTGAAGTCTGCTTTGCTATTATTAACAAAAAGCGGACGGACATTGACTTTATCTTCTGCGATACGCTGGTAAAGTGTTTCAAAATCTGCTTTCAAATAAATGGTCTCTGGGTTGTTGCTTAGTATTTTACGATTTGTCTCAGTGACAACGACACCGCCGCCAGCCGAGATAACATGGTCCTCAGCAAGTAGTTCTTGCAAGGTTTGAGCTTCGATTTCTCGAAAGGCAGCTTCGCCATGTTGCTCAAAAAAATCTGCAATTGACATACCAAGTTTTTCAACAATACGAGCATCCATATCAATGAAGTCCGGATCAAGAATTCGGGCAATGGTTGACTTACCTGAGCCCATAAAACCAATAAGGATTTTAGCCATGACTGAGCTCCTCCAAATCTGTAAAGAAGCTTGGATAGCTAGTATTGATAGCCTCAGCACGTTCAAGTTCAACCTCTCCTTCTGAAACCAGAAGGGCCGCAATGGCTGTCATCATACCGATTCGATGGTCACCAAAGGTATTAACTGTCGCACCGTGTAGGGCAGTTTTACCTTTGATAATCATACCATCCTCAGTTGGTGTAATATCAGCCCCCATGCTATTTAGGGCATCTGCAACCACTTGAATGCGATCGGTCTCCTTAACCTTGAGTTCCTCAGCATCGCGGATAATAGTTTCACCATTTGCCTGAGTCGCCAACAGGGCAATAATTGGAAGCTCGTCAATGAGACGTGGGATAATATCGCCAGCAATCTCAGTTCCATTCAATTCTGATGTTTCAACAGTAATAGTCGCTGATTTTGCAATGTCATCAACTTCTGATAAGGCGATTTTGCCACCCATTGCCTGGATAACATCTAAAATACCCGTACGAGTCTCATTGATTCCAACATTTTTAAGGGTAATTTTTGAATTTGGGACAATAAGCCCTGCTACCAACCAGAAGGCTGCACTAGAAATATCACCAGGAACTACAACTTCTTGAGCAGTGAACTCTTGACCGCCTGAAATACGAATTTCTTTACCATCAACAGCAATTTGGCCACCAAATTGAACAATCATGTCTTCTGTATGGTTGCGCGTTTTTTCTTTTTCAATAATGACAGACTCCCCTTCTGCTTGTAGGGCAGCAAAAATCAAGGCTGACTTAACTTGGGCAGAAGCCACTGGCAATTGATAATGAATGGGTTTTAGTTCTTTGCTACCATGCATCTTCAATGGTGGAAGGTCACGGTCAGTTTGTCCAGACACTTCTACACCCATCTGACGAAGTGGGATAGTCACACGGTCCATAGGACGTTTTGAAAGACTGTCGTCCCCAAACATCTCAACATCAAAATCCTGACCAGCTAAAACGCCAGAAATCAGGCGGATAGATGTTCCAGAATTTCCCATATCTAATTTATTTTCAGGGGCTTTCAAGCCATCAAAACCAACACCATGAATGGTAACTAGGTCTCCATTGTCCTCAATTTGGACACCCATATCACGGAAGACCTGCATTGTAGACAAAACATCTTCACCACGCAAGATATCATGAACTTTTGTCACTCCCTTAGCCAAAGATCCAAACATGATAGAACGGTGGCTAATTGATTTATCTCCAGGAACACGGAGTTCCCCATTTAATTGCTTTACATTTGTTAATAACTGCATGCTGTTTCCCCTATTTACATGTTTTCCTATCATTCTACCATAAATTAACAGAAAATTTAAGCAATTTCAGCAATAATAGAATTGATATTTAGATAATAAGAAAAAGCCTCCGAGAGATCTGTCATTCTCAAGGAGACTTCTGCTACTTAAAACTTGATGTAATCAACATATGAATCCATTATTTATAGTATTAAGACCCATAGTTACTCACTCAATGTAAGCACTATTTATTTTTGCTATATTTCTTAACAAATGCTTCTGTCGGTATCGGTGCTGAATAATAGAATCCTTGGAACCATGTAACATTAAGTTTTTTTAGTCCCTCAACCATTTCCCGAGTCTCAACACCCTCAGCCGTGATACGATAACCCAGTCTTCTAAAACCAGACAATACTTCTTCCAGTACAGATGATTTACATTTAAAATAATTCCAGATAACTTCTTTATCAATTTTAATAATGCTAAATGGTAATTCCTCAATGCGAAGCAAACTATTATAACCACTTCCAAAGTCATCTAATGCAAAAATAAAACCTTGTTTGTGCATCTTATTCATTAGTCGACTTAATTTATTACGATCAACTAGTTCGCTTTCGGTTATTTCTAAATGAATATGATTAGGATTAACACCAATTTCATTAACAATACTTATAAATTTCTTGGGTAACTCTGGGTCAAGGCATTGTACCGGTGACAAATTAACATTTATCCATTTCAGATTAAGCTTCTTGTGATTTTCTTTGAAAAATAGACAAGCCTCTCTAAAAATCCATTCACCAATGATGTTAATAGTACCATTTTTCTCCGACAAATTGATGAAACGATCTGGAGAAATGTAGCCACCCTCACCATCACGCATACGAATTAATGCTTCTGCACCAACCAAAATTTCATCATGATTAATAATAGGCTGCAAGAACATCTCTAGGCGATTCTCTCTCAGTATATTTTCAAGCAGAGCCTCAATCTCCCAGTTTTCCATGACAGTTTCAAGTTCACTATCTAGTATTTCCAAAGCATAATTTCCAAACTCTTTTTCACGTTGTGTTAAAACGGATTTAGCAGCAGTCAAAACTTGATGTCCAGACTCAAAAAAAGAGATATCATCAATTGCTACAAAAACTGGTGTGAAATAAATTCTAGCACCATCACTTTCCCAACCTTGATTAAAACGATTGGTTATTCGAAAACGCATGCTATAAAAATCCATGGGCTTTTTATGAAGCAACATAAATCGGCCTTCATTATAATAAACTTGATACTTAGGAAAAGCCTTATTTAAGTATTCACCAATTTCCTTTACACCATTCATAATCTGGTCACGACCGTAAATTTCTTGATAATCATCAAACTTATGAAGTGAAAATCCAAAAATTTGCTTGCTAACTCCTTTGTTTTCCGTGAATTGATTCAATACTTTATCGAGGGTTGATACTTTGAACATTTTTGTACCCTCATAAAGTGTACGGTCGGGATTTTCAAAAACTAGGTTTGAAAGTAAAATGGCAATAACACCAATCATACCCATTCCAATATTTCTAGGTTCGCTTAACCTTAGAAAAGTCCCAACTATTAAAAGCCCTAGATGCAAACTGAAGAAGCCAATCTGGAAGTTAGAAAATTTCTTACGCTGAAAAAATAAAAGAAAAATTGCTACGATTTTATACAAATAACTTTGTACAAAATAGAAAATTATACCTGGCCCAGGTCGGTAACCCTCACTATCAATGATAAATGTTGTCAAAGGTCCGTCCAAACTAGCAATAAAAAAGCCAATTTCAAATAACATCGGCAAAACTGCAAATAATTCAAAGCGACGTCTTACTTTAGTTGGTAAATCAAATAGGGTTAACCAATAGCTGAAAAAGCAAAAAGCACGAATGATGTAAGTAACACCATACGAAATATTGACAAAGTATAATATTTCCCTCGAAACGCTTTGAAAATTTTCATTTAACACAAGACTTATAGCGTTAGTTACCATAGTCAAAATCTGAAAAACGACAAGACTTCTATAGTGCCTCGTTTGAGCATTCGGAATTTTCTTCCGTAAAAGAAGATCAAAAATAAATGCTAAGATGACACAGGAGTCCAATATCATAAATAATTGAATCATATGATCTCCTAAATAAAATCTGTAATATGCTGAGCTGAAAAAATTGAATATATAGGACACAACCATACTTTCAAGAATATTTGAAATAGCCTTACTAGTTGATTACCATCCTAATAATTCAAAAAAAGTTTCAACTTACATTTGCGTCTAGTGTCACTAAACACTTATTTTAAGTGCCATTATAGCAAAAAATAGGCAATAAAAAAAGACCTCATTCAGGTGATTCTGGATTTATAAGTAAATTCCTGAAATGAGTCTTTTGATTTTTCTCCCCTGCCGGAATCGAACCAGCAACTACTCCTTAGGAGGGAGTTGTTATATCCATTGAACTAAGGGGAGTTAGCAAAAAATCTGCCATAAAAGACAGATTTTTGTACGTCATTATACGATTGATATCGCAGATTAACGACGGATTTCTTTGATACGTGCAGCTTTACCTTGAAGAGCACGCAAGTAGTACAATTTAGCACGACGTACTTTACCGTAACGAACAACTTCAATCTTGTCAACACGTGGAGTGTGGATTGGGAATGTACGTTCTACACCGATACCGCTTGAGATTTTACGAACAGTGTACATTTCTGAGATTCCTTGACCTTTACGTGAAATAACAACACCTTCAAAGATCTGGATACGTTCGCGAGTTCCTTCGACAACTTTTGCGTGAACGCGAACAGTGTCACCAGGACGGAATGATGGGATATCAGTACGAAGTTGACCTTCAGTCAAGCTTTGGATTAATGGATTCATTTTTTTCTCCTATCTTTGTCAATCTTAGGCGCTTTTAAGCCCAGCGGATAAACTGTTTTTTTGCGTGTCCATTACACACTCTTATTATTTTAGCAAAATGCACTAATACTGTAAAGTGAAAACTCTACTTTTTTTACAAAGAAAGTGATTTTTGTCCAGCATAGATAGAGACTCTGCTATTGACAATAAAAGCAAAAGTCATGACAATGAAAAAATATGGGGTATTAGCAAAACCAAAAACTTCACCGCCGATAAAAATGGGAGCGACAAGGGTATTGGTCGCCGATCCAAAAACAGAGAGGTAGCCCGCTGCTGCTGCTAGCTCTGGTGGCAAACCAAAGAGTGGAGCTAGGACAATGCCCAATGAAGCACCTATAGAAAATAGCGGTGTCACTTCGCCTCCTTGAAAACCAATCGCTAAGGTCAATACAGTCAAGGCCAACTTGAGAAGCCAATCGTAACTGTAAATTGTCTGGCTATTAAAACTAGCATCTATGAGATTAGTTCCTAGACCAGAATAGCGACCATGGTAGAGCAAGAATAAAATCAGACTCAGCACAACGCCTCCTAACAAGATTCGACGATAGCCATTCGGCAAGAGTTGCACTGCTTTCTGTTTAGTGTAGGCAAGGCTGATAGCAAAAAGATTCCCTGCAAGACCAAAAAGTAAACCGATGATAGCCAGTTTGGCAAAAGTAAATGGTGTCAATGATATATCAACTTCAATTAGGTGGCCAAACTTTTCCAAGCCAAGTGTATGTGTGGTGATACTAGCAGTAAAGGCTGCGATAGTGGCAGGCAAGAGAGCCACAAGGTTTAGTTGCCCTAAAACCAGCACTTCCATGGCAAAAAAAACAGCTGCAATGGGGGTCTGAAACAGTCCTGCAAACCCAGCTGCCATCCCAGTCACCAAAAAAATGCGCGAGCTATTTTCAAAAGTAAAAAAACGCGAAAAATAATGGGAAATAGTCGCTCCGAGCTGTACAGCTACACCCTCACGACCCGCCGAACCACCAAACAGGTGGGTCAACCAAGTTGTGACGATTACTAGCGGAATCAAACGCAGTGGAATGTCTTCGCTCTCAGCATGTCCAACCTCAAAAATCAATCCCATGCCTTTTCTTGACTCTCCACCAAAAGTCTGATATAGGTAGACGATAAGGAGACCAACAAGACCTAGGAAAGGAATCAGATAACTAAAATGATGCCCCCTAAAATCTCCAATTGCCAGTAAGACGCGACCAAAAATCGTATCAACTAGTCCTACCAACAGCCCCAATACAAGACTCGCCATAGAAAGCTTCAGGAGATTAAGGTAAGTCAAACCAGAAGAATCTTTGAGAGATTTCAGCATGACTAGCTCCTAACCTAATTTTGACTGCTGATAGTCTCGTGAATTTTTCATGATGTCAGCAAAGGTATTGACAATAGTTCCTTCAAAATCCTTATTCTCCACACGACTGGCAACTTTTTCTAAAACAATATCTTCTCTTGCCGCATCAAAGATAGCTTTACCTGTTGTTTTTTTATAAGCAGTTACTTGTGTTACCAGCTGCATGCGTTTCTCCAATAAAGCAACTAATTCAGCATCCAAAGCATCAATGTCTTTACGAATTTCCTCTAAATTCATTCCCCTTCTCCTCAACACCTACATTAAATGTAGAAAAAGGAAGCTAACGCTTCCCGTAATTTATTATCCAACTTGCGCAGAAACTGCTTCAGCAAAAGCTTCCAAGTTTTCAATATCCTCATCTTCTGCGGACAAGTCAACCTTAACAGACTCAGCACCTTTGCTAGCGCCTGTACGGGCAAACTGCTCATCAAATTCATCAACAGACTTACAGAAATAATCATAGAAAGTATCACCAGAGCCAACAACCCCGTACACTTTTCCTGACAAGTCCAAATCACCTAAATCTTCGTAGAAATCAACGATTTCATCAGGAAGATCACCGTCACCATAAGTATAAGTCGCAACAATTGCAATATCTGCATCTTCAAAATCAGCAGCATCAACAGTTGTACACTCATCAACATCTACCGTGTGACCAAGTTCTTCCAATTTTTTCGCAACAATATCAGCAATTTCTTCTGTATTTCCAGTCATGCTGGCATAGACAATCTTAGCTAAAGCCATAATATCCTCCAAACCTAAATTACTACTATTTTAGCACATTTTTAAAGAAATGGGACATATAATTCTTCGATTTTTGACAATAGCTCCGCTTTTTCAGCCTCACTCGTAAAGGAAGCCTGGATAGCATTACTATTATATTCAAGGAATTCAGCTGCGCTTGTTCCAAAATAATCAACAAAGGCCGCATATTCCTTGGTCAAATTAGTGTCGGAAACAGTCCGATTATCTGTATTGATAGTGATTTTAGCACCGGCAGCCTTCAATTCTAAGTAGGGGAAATCCTCAATAGTCGGAGCCGCCTTTGTTTGCAGGTTACTAATGAGACAAAGCTCTGCTGTGACACCATTCTTAACAAAATCAGCTAGGATTTGTGGCTGATTATGGATGGCTGTCACATGGCCCATACGCTTAATGCCTAATGCCATGCTATCTGCGATATGGTTGGGACAGCCACACTCGCCTGCATGGAAGGTCATGGGATAGCCCATGGCCTGAACATCCTTAATGAGCTCTGCTATTTTTGCAGGTGGAAAACCGTGCTCATCCCCAGCAAAGTCAAAACCAACCAAGCCTTTAGGAGCAAAATCAGCAATTTGAGCTAGGAGTTCACGGGTCAGGGCTGGATCTGACTGGCGCATGCCACAGACAAGGGCCTTAGCTACAATACCAAATTCCTCCTGAGCTTGTTTTAGTCCTTCAAGAACTGCTTGGAGGGTTTCGGTGGCAGTCAAGCCTTGATCCATTGAAAGCTCGGGAGCAAAGCGGATTTCGGTGTAGATGACATTTTCTTGTGCTGCTTGTTTGGCCACATCATAGGCAGCTAAAGTCAGGGCTTCTTTGGTTTGGAGAAGCGGGCGAACAAAATCAAAAGTTTTGAGATAGTCCATGAGGTTCTCCGCATTTTCAGGCGCAGTGATGAGCTTCTTAAGATTAGTATCTGATGCTGGAATCTCAATTTGAGCCATGTCTGCCAGAGTACGGATAGTCGCCATAGAAATAGAACCATCTAAGTGACAGTGGAGTTCTGCCTTTGCTAAATCTTTTAATTTTGTTTTGTCCACCTTAGACCTCCTCGAATTTATTTTTACTATCTTACCATATCTCAAATAGATTTCAAGACTAAAGTTCCGTTTTTCTAGATTTTTTTGAGTTATTCATCAAATACTTTCTTGAATCTCTTTTAATAAGCAAACATTTCATTAACAAGTCAGTAATTTAGTCATTGTTTTCAAAAATAAAATGAAAGAATCAGCTATTCATATCTTTTTTTAGACTTAGATTTTTGAAATTTTTTTCAATTTTTGCTAGGATAAGGTCAAGAAAAAAGTAAAGGAAAGAGCTTTTATATGCGACTAATACTTGTCGCTATCGCGAAGCTCTTGGTATCATTATTATGTCAGAATACATTTTACCTGAAGTTTGGGAAAATCCTGCCAGCATGGGCGGAGCTTGGGGTGGGCTTAACCAGCCGACAGCTGGAAGTCGCTTTGAACAATCGCTACCAGTGGGGGAGGCTGATTTTCAACTTTACTCTCTAGGAACTCCAAACGGTATCAAGGCTACTATTATGTTTGAAGAATTAAAAGAGCTTGGTGTTGATGTCAGCTATGACCTTTATAAGATCGCTATTGGCGATGGGGACCAATTTGGTTCTGATTTTGTAGCTATTAACCCAAATTCAAAAATTCCTGCCATGTTTGACCAAACAGGTGAGGAGCGCGTGCGTGTCTTCGAATCGCCTTCTATCCTTCTCTATTTGGCGGACAAATACGGTAAACTCATCCCCAAAGATTTTGCCAAACGCACCGAAGTCATGAACTGGCTCTTCTGGCAAACAGGCGCAACTCCTTTCTTGGGTGGTGGTTTTGGGCACTTCTTCCACTATGCTCCTGAGAAGATTGAGTACGCCATTAACCGCTTTGCAATGGAAGCCAAACGCCAACTTGATCTTTTGGACAAGGAACTAGCAACAAAAACCTACATCACTGGTGAAGACTACACCATCGCAGATATTGCCATCTGGTCTTGGTACGGCCGCTTGGCACAAGATAAAATCTGGGACCGCGCAGGCATTTTCCTAAACGTTAAAGAATACAAAAACCTCCAACGTTGGACTGCTCAAATCGCAGAGCGCCCGGCCGTTAAGAGAGGCTTGGAAGTTGAGTATAAAGAAATTAAATAGATAAATCAAAGCCAGTCCTCAGGACTGGCTTTGATTGCTTTTTAGTTTTCAAACTTATGAAAATGGTCCAATGGACCTCTTTTAATCTTCATCTGCATGAATATCATAGTTATTGAGCAACCATTCCCCAACTCCTTCTGCATCTGGGTTGTGGGATGGTTGGTTTTTGTCTAAATTGCGAAGCGTTTGAACTTCTTCTTCTGTCAATTCAAAATCAAAGATGTCTAAGTTTGATTTGATGCGGGCTGGTTTTACTGATTTTGGCAAAACCACAATACCTTCTTGGTTTTCAAAGCGAAGGATAATTTGTCCCACATCCTTACCGTATTTTTCAGCTAATTCGACGATGACTGGGTCAGACAAGAGTTCTTTATTGCCTTGCCCAAGAGGACCCCAGGCTTCAACGAGGACATTGTCCTTGGCCAGAAGCTCACGTAATTCTTTTTGTTGAGCATAAGGATGGAGCTCTACTTGATTGACAGCTGGAATGGTTCTGAAGTTTGGAACATATTTTTTCCAGATGCTTGGTGTCATGTTAGAAACTCCGATGGATTTGATTTTACCAGCAGCTTTGAAATCCTCAAGAGCGCGCCAGCCATCTTCAACTTCACCATAAGGCTGATGGAGAAGGACCAAATCAATGTAGTCAACTCCCAATTTTTCAAGCGAAGCATTGAGCCCCTTAACCGCCAAATCATAGGCATAGTCTTGTAACCAGAGCTTAGTAGTGACAAAAATATCCTCTCTTGGAATGCCAGAGTCCGCAATAGCCTGCCCCACTTCTTTCTCATTCATATAAGCTTGCGCTGTGTCAATGTGACGGTAGCCTGTAGCTAGGGCTTCTTTGACTGCTGTGTAGGTTGAACCATCTGCCGGAATACGGAAAACACCAAAGCCAATTGCTGGGATGGTATTGCCATCGTTGAGTGTAAATGTTTGTGTCATCTGTTCTCCTTTCTCTGATATAGGAATACTGATATCTCTATTTTTTTAGTCTGTCCAAACTTCTTTTGCTAGATTGAACACCGCCCAGGCTTTAGGCCAACCTGCATAGAAGGCAACGTGCGTGATGGCTGCAACAATTTCTTCCTTAGTCACCCCATTATTTTTAGCGTTTTGCAGATGATGCTCCAAGGATGAATCGGTTATCCCCTGAGCCATGAGGGCAGTCACCGTCAGTAAGCATCTGGTTTTGAGATCAATATCCTGATTATTCCAGTTTTCACCAAAAAGCACATCATCATTGTAATGAGCAAATTCAGGCGCAAAATCACCTAAACGGTCACGACCTGCTGTTTGTACAATTTTCTTAACATCTTCTGTCATATCCAACCTGCTTTCTATCACTCTTTTTTAGCCACTTTGCCTACTATTTGTTCACACTTTGATTGGCTTGGGCATATTGTTCATCTGACACTTCTTCAAACCATTCCCCTTTTCCTGCTGAGATGGCCACATGTGAGAACCAAGAGTCAGCGCATGCTCCGTGCCAGTGCTTAACACTGTCTTCAATGACCACAACATCCCCTTTGGATAATAGCTGAGCTGCTTTGCCATCTTCTTGGTAAAGCCCTTGTCCACCAGTAACCAAGAGAATTTGATAGCCACCAATGTGAGCATGCCAGTTATTACGGCAACCTGGTTCAAAGGTCACATTGCTAATTCCAAAGTTCCCATCTGGAGCTTGAGCCAAAGCTTGCAAATAAGACTGGCCTGTAAAGACATGAGCGTAAGCCTCATTTTTGTCACCTAGTGGAAAAACGCCATTTTCTTTAATGTCTTCAAATTTTGCCATTTTAACCTTCTTTCTATCTCTCAGAGATTTTAAAATGTTTATACTTAGTTTATAGCTTCATTTTACAACTTAAAATAACATATGCAAATACTTACATTGAATAGTCTCTTATGCTTTTTATCTATAGTTTGCTTGCTCTTAATCTTGATCTGGTTGAAGGGGACCGTAGAAATATGAAGCCGTCGCTCCGCCATCCACTAGGAAGGTTGAGCCTGTGATGAACTGTGCGCGGTCGCTCATGAGCAGTTCAGCCACGTCCGCAATTTCATCGGCTGTACCTGGACGACCAGCCGGTGACTTAGCAAACATATTTTTGTAAAAATCGCCACGTGGCCCATTAATTTCATCAAGGGCTAAAGGAGTAACAACAATTCCTGGTGCAATGTCATTGATGCGTGCACCACGTTGCCCCCAGCGGACTGCTTCATACATGGTCCGTTTTTCATTGGCACGTTTAGCTAATTGATAGGCGTGCAGACTGTTTTCAATCTTATCAACTTGTAAGAAATCAAGGTCTAGCAAGTCTTCCGTTTCAGTCATGGCAAGGGCACGGTCTTGGTCAGCCGTCAGAGCTGGCATGCGGTGACCAGATTGACTGGATATGGTAACCCCAACACCACCTTGAGCGATGACTTTTCCTACTTCTTCCAAGAGAACGGCTGTCCCATACAAATCCACCTTAAGAACGGTCTCAATAGAGGCTTGAGATGGAGAGACTCCCGCTCCATTGACCAAATACTTGATGTCACCGAAGGATTGGCCAAAAGCAATTATAGCCTTGATTGACTCTCTGGAGGATAAGTCCATCTCAAAAGATTCCACATCAAAACCAGCTTCTAGCATCACCTTGGCAATTGCCTCAGCATTCTCCAGCGAACGGTCTCCGAGAATAATTTTCTTACCATAGCCCAGACGCCTGGCAATAGCTAGGGAAATTTGACCAGCACCTATTACTAAAACAACATCTTTAGTCATGTTTTTTCTCCCTTTAATCACGCACGATGCCCAGGTTTTCTTTTACATATTTACTGGAATCCAATGCCACTTCTTTGACAAAATCAGCAATGGCTAAGCGTGAGATGTTGTTGGCATAAATCACCTCACCTTTGGGAATCAGATCATAGGAACGGTCACTGGAATTATCAAACCAGCCTGGTCGCAAAATCGTATAGTCCAAATCACTAGCCTCTAAAATATCAGCTGCCTTACGATAAGGTTGTAAAATACCATCGACACGACCATTTTGACCTGGTAATTCTCCGTAGATTCCATAAGATGAGATAAAAATGATGCGCTTGGTCCCAACTGCCTTCATGGCATCAATGATGTCAGAGATCATACTCGGCAGATTACCTGAGAGAGCGACAAAGACCAGGTCTGCACCCTGTAGAGCATCTTCTAATGCTTGGCTGTCAGAAACGCTTGCTCCAATCTTCTCAACACGCGCTTGGTCAGGCAATCTCTCAGCTGAACGAGAACAGAGAGTTAAATTGACATCTGTTTCTTCTAACAATACTTTTGTTGCGGCACGGCCCAGTGAGCCAGTCGCTCCAATAATGCTTACTTTGGTCATGGTCTTCTCCTTTTCTCTTAACCCATCCGTCCATTCTTCATTGCTGCAATAACTCCGCCATCAATCAGGAGGTCTGTTCCTGTGATAAAGCTCGCTTCCTCGCTAAGAAGATAGGCACCCGCTGTTGCTACTTCTGCAGTTGTTCCGACACGCTTGGTTGCTGAATTATCAATCAAACCTTGGTAGCCTGCTGGATTAGCAGACAACTCATGACGAGCTAGCGGTGTGATAATGATGCCCTGACTAATGGAATTGAGCCTTGCACCACGTTCAGCCCAGTTGAGACTCTCTGCCTGCACGCGTAAGATATTTCCTTGTTTAGAGATACCGTAGGCTCCACCAGCAACTTGGTCGTTAACAAAGTCAAGTTTAGCCAAATCATCTGCAGGTGTAGTCGCCAAGGCTTGACGTTCTTCCAGTGAAACCCCATCTGCAAACATGTGTCCTGCCATACTTGAGACAACCAAACCAGCTCCACCAGATGCCATGATTTTCCCAAAAATTTCCAAAGCAATGGCTGTCCCGACTAAGTCCACACGAATAATGTCATCAAAAGCAGCCTGATTTGGTGATAAACCTGCCGTGTGAACATAATGAGTGATGTCGCCTAATTGACTAGCCATATCTGCAAATTCCTGAATAGACTTACGGTCACCACCATCAACTACAGCAGTTTCCACTGTGAAACCTGCATTTTCGAAATCTTCCTTGGCACGATCTAGATTTGCTTGGCTGATATCTCCTAGCAAGAGAGTCCTGTTGGTAGATACACGACGGACAATTTCCAATCCAATGCCACCAGCACCTAATAAAACAACAACTTCATTTGATTTTTTCATGATTTTCCTTCTTTCGCTTAATATGTACTTGCAACCTGTTTAACAATTTCCCATTCCCCATCCACTTTTTCAAAATACATGTGAATTTGTAATGACCAGGTAGATGGACCTGCTCCCCAGATACGGGCCTTGACACGGCTTTGACCAATCAAACTAGCCTTGTCTCCATCAATGACAATATCCTTAATGGCTTCCTCCTTCCAGGAATAATACTTCATTTCCTCGGATTCAATCTGGTCCAGCCATTCCGAAACGGGCTGTGAGTAGCCGGTCATGTGAACCAAAACCGTATCTGTTTTTAAGAGTTCCTCCAATTTGGCAATGTCCTTGTCCACCATAGCTTGATTGACCTGACGATAGAGACTTTTAAATATTTCTTCTGTCATTATTCCTCGCCTCTCACTTGATGATTTCATTATAATCCTCTATAATAAAATTATCCAATACATATTTTAGATTATTTATAAAATAATTTTATAAGGAGAGCGCAGTGAATACTAAACAAATGGACTATATTATCGAAACCGCTAAGACTCTCAATTTAAGTCGCGCAGCTGAAAATCTATACATCTCTCAGCCATCCCTCTCCTACCAGATTAAGGTCATTGAAGAGGAGGTGGGCTTTGCTATTTTCGACCGTATCGGAAAAAGCATCCGCCTGACACCAGCTGGCCAGCAGTTGGTGACCTCTCTTCAACGGATTTCAGTCGAACTTCAGTTTGCCATCGAACAAGCGCAAAATATGGGAGAGAGTTACAAGGATTCCATTAAAATTGGCTTTGCCACGCGCAGCTCACTCTACTATCTTCCCCAAGCCATTAGACTTTTCGAGGAAAAACAGCCAACTGTTCAGATTGTTCCTGAAATTCAAGCTCCAAATGACTACATTACGGCCTTTATGCAGAAGGAATTGGATATGATTCTCTTACCTAAAGAGGAAGCTAAAAAGCTGAATGGAGTAACCATTTATCCCCTTTACACCAGTCATATTTACCTGCTTTGTCAAAATGACGACCCCTTGGCTGACTTGAAAATAGCAACTGCTCAAGATTTAGCTGACCAAACCCTCTTAGTTAATGGTGGCTCCTCAAATACCCTACGTCAAGCCCAGCAAAGAGTCATGTCCCAAGTGCCAATCAATTATTACAACAGCCCAACTCATGATTTCACCATGATTCAAGTAGCATCTGGAAAGGCCATTTGCCTATCACCTGGCTATCTCAATGATCACAATGACGAATTCTCTTGGATTCCCTTTGATTGTCCAGAAAAATTTGAGCTGGTCCTAGTGACTCATGAAAATAACCGAACACCTGCTATCAAGGTTCTGATTGATACTCTCAAAGAACTCTATGATAATAGCGACTTGGATTTGTAGAAAAAGGACCACCCTAAATTTAGAGCACATTCAAGTAAAGTAAACAAGCTGTCTTCACGAGGAAAACAGCTTGTTTTTTCTATGTTTGAATCCCCTATTTCAAGGGCATATACCTGTCAAAATACTCATTTAGCTTTTCTTTCAACAACTTTTGCATATCCTTGTCACGGTGCAGTCCATGGCCAGAATGCTCAAATACCAGGACATCATTTGCAACATTGTTCTCTTCAAAAGCCTGTATCAGATATGGAGTTGTGGTAAAAGGTACAACCTTATCATGTTTACCAAAGGCGATAAGACTTGGAGGACTGTCTTTATCCACCCAGCGATAGGCCTCGATAGTTTTAGCAATTTCCTGGTATTCCCCATTTTCCATCATTTCTTTTGTTAACGCTACTCCTGTAATCGGAGTGAAGAAGGCAGCTGCCTGCTCCAGGTCCTTGTCAAGGCCATACCAGCCATCGGGTTGGAAACTGGTTGGGGGAACGAGGGCATAGACAAAACGGATTGGGACAGGGGCGTCCTTGCCATCGCGATAGGCATATAGAGTAGCTAGACCACCACCTGCCGAGCCACCGGCAAGGACCATTTCCTCAACAGGGTAGCCCAGCTTTTTAGCCTCAGCTATCACCTGAGGAATAGCCTCCTTGATTTCTTGAGACATGGTCGCCACCGAGGCATTATTACTGTCCGTTCTCAGGGTGTAATTGATTCCTGCAGCCACATATCCACGATTGACAAAGCCCTTGAGGATATCAGCGTCATCACTTTTATCGCCTGTTGTAAAGCCGCCAGCATGGAGATAGATGACCAAACCATAACTCTTTCGGTCCTGATTGGCAGGGAGATAGAGGTCAAACTTATTGGACTCCTTTTCTCCATAGGCAATATCCAGGTGTTCAGTTCCGACTGTCTCATTCCAGACAACCTTATCCGCAGACAGACTGGTCACCCAAAGATTTAGCCCCAGTCCCAGGGCAAAGGCCCCAAGAAAGGCCCCTAAGTAAACTAAGATTTTCTTCACAAGTTTCATTAGAACAAACTCCCTCCCAGTAACATATCCAAGGCCAAATCTTTAAACAAATAGCCAAGGGTAAAACCTAGAATGATGACCATCACTAAGCCCATACTCATTTTTCTCTTTGCTCCATTTTTCATGGCATTTCTCCCATCTTTATTCTCACATCCTGATACATATCATTCGTCAAGATTTCAGCATTTTCACCCACAAAGGCCTGACCAGCCTCGATATCCCCCTGCAGTTGCCACATGAACCAGGCTGTGACATAGCCACTGGCGGAGTACATCATCTTGTCATGGTCCATGCCAGATCTTCTAGCAACTAGTTTTTGCTCAGGGATTTTGTCAAAAATCACGTTCAGCTCCGAAAGCGGAATAACTGTTTGAACCTCAAATTTTCCTTCCGTACCAGCCAAAACCATGATTGGCACCTGGACCTTTGAGCTATCATAATTGTAATCCGTCATTTCCCTCGTAGTCTTCTCACTGACTGGCGACAGGGGCACCGCCGTCTTGAAATAGCCCTTATAGGCATCGTTGGTGATGACATTCATGACCGCCGCTCCGCCCTGAGAAAAGCCCGTGATTCCGATATTTTCCTTGTCGATTTTTTGGAAAAAGATGCTCTCCACAGCCTCATTCTCAGCTAGAAGAAAGTCCAGGGCCTGCATGGTGGTATGACCTGTCCCAGTCCCCTTATCCTGGGTCCCCACAACGATAAAGCCCCAAGAGGCATAATGTTCAAACAAGGCCTCGTATTTTGTCGCCTTGCCACCTGTACCGTTGACCACAAATATCACAGGGTAGTTTTTTTGGTTCTTCGCCAAATCACTGGGATAGAAAATAGAATATTTCTCAATCGGTTTTTCAGCTTCGAAAACAACTTTTTCGACATCAAAACGACCTTTTTTCAAATAGTGAGCTTCCAGCTCCGAGCCCGTTTCAATCTGTGCCCTAAAATCTGCACCGATGTCTTGTTTATTGTCAGCGTAAAAATAAAGGGCAGTTAAAACAAGACCTAGGACAAGAAACCCAATGACACTAATTTTTAAAATTTTAATCAAAAATTTCATATCTCCCCCCTCCAACAATAGCAAGTCTCTACGGTTTCACCACACCCAATCCTGCCTCTTCTGCATAGTGGTTCAGCAGACTAACAAAAGCTTTGGAATTAATACCGTGGTTTTCAAAGGGCAGACTGATCAATTTCGCCCTTCCACCTGCCTGATTTAGTTGCTCAACAAATTGCTCCGAACCTTGGATATCGACCATTGTATCCTTTTTCCCGTGGAAGAGATAGACTGGAGGAAAGTTGTCGTTGACATAGGCCAGTGGGTCAATAGCTGCCACCCGCTCAGGATACTCCTTAAGACTGCCGCCAATATAGGTTTCAACAAAGCCTGGAATAGGATCCACTGTCAAATAACGAGCATTATCAGAAATCCACTGCAAATCAACAGCTGGATACATGGCGATAACCGCACTTGGTAGGGGAGCATCTAACTGTCCACTAGATACCAGCCCTGTATAAAGCAAGTCCAGGTGACCTCCGGCAGATTCACCGGACAGAATAAGCTTATCACTATCCCCACCATAGTCCTGTGCATGAGCCTTGATCCAGTTCATGGCGTCAGCAATATCTTCAGTCGCCTTTTCCCAAGTAGGATTATCACTTGTTGCTAAGCGATAATTGATACTAAAGACGACATAGCCCTGCTTGGCCACCTCCCTGTGCAGACCCGATAGGGATTCCGAATCCCCATGACTCCAGCCTCCCCCGTGGATATACACATAAACGGGTTGTTTTTCCTTTGAAAATGGTTCTGTATTCCTGTAAACCGAAAGTGTCAGGTCTTGGCCCTTCTTAGTTGCATAGGTTACCACCTCATCAGGTTGGGCTGTCAAGGGAATAGACATTTCCCCTAGCAAAGTCAGGGTTCCACCATTTTCCTCAACCACTTTCTTGGTCATGGACCACTCGACAGCTCCCAGAATTAGAGCCGTCAGAGAAAGGAACGTTAAAAACAGTGTAGACTTAGCCAACTTTTTGCCCCGTCTGCGAGCAAGATAGAGCCCAACCACGCCCGATAAACCGATAACAACCAGTAAAGTAAGAAAGCGTCCCGAAATGGGAAAGACAATACTCCCAAACTGGGTCAGCCAGTTCTTATTTTCCCCAAGAACACCGATAAAGACCAATAAACTGAGGAAAGTTACAAGAAAGCCAAGGCCCTTAAGTAATTTTCGAGCAATGCTAAGTAATTTTTGTTTCATATTCCTCCTCTATTCATAAACCTTATCAAGCAGGTCTAGTCCATAACTGGTATCCTGACCTGCCATATTTTCTTGTAACCAACCAGCAATGGACTGGCCCTGTTCTTCAAATTCCTGCCAAACATATGGAGCCGCAATAATGGTATGCATGGTCATATTGCGGGTATCATCATAATATTGGAGGCCATCCCAGAAGAAGAGTTGGACATTGGCCTTTTGGAATTTTGGCACCAATTCCTTCAACCGGGCCTGGTACTTATCAGCCTCCTTCTCATTGACATCAAAACTGCCTGTTTCGATATAGTTTTGATACTTGGCAAGGTCCCCGTCCCGGGTTGAGCTATCAAACATCAGATTGATTTCCTCGCCATACTTGGTGTTTAGGTCATTTAGCATATCTAGGGTCAGATTATCACTCACCATTTTTGAAGAAATAGAGCTAGGGCTCTGCCATACGGTTTCTGCGATGTTTTTCCAATCTTGTTTTAAGATAATGGAAGAGTCAACCAGGAGGTTCTTACTCTTAGCATTAGGGTAGTAGTTGGTAAAAATATCATCGGCTAAGATAGCTGCTCCAAATCCACCTGCACTGTAACCTGTCACCAAGACAGTGTCTGGATTGTCAATACCAGCCACTTCCACCACCTGTTTCATGGTCTCAGTATAGTTGGTGTAGCCATTGTGGTAGAGAATTTTGTCCTCCCCCTTATCATTGGTGTAGTGAAATTCCCCCGTGCCAGAGTGGAAGTCAGCCGTCGCATAAGGTACTAGGACGATGGTCCAATCCTTGAAGGGAGACTCCTCACTGTCAGTTGCCAAGCCCCCCATATTCATTGTTAGGTTGGCCAAGTAATCCGTTGGTACTGCCCCGTGGAAGTAAAAGTTTTCCGGGTCCTTGGCTGTTTCTTCATTAAAACTCGCACCGCCACCCGCAAAGTAAATCATGACCTTGTTTTCAGACCCCTTCTTGATAAAGGTCCGAAAGGCACCGCCTGTCGAATCCTTCATCTCAGGACTAGTCATCTTATACCATTTCCCAAGCTTGGGCTCTGCCTTCAAGGTCGGGTATTGGAGGACAAAGGCATAAACTAAGCCAGCTATTAGGGCCAGCAGCAAGAGGATGACTCCTATTATCTTTGCAATCCTTATAAAAATTTTCATTTCTATCTCTCCTATTATCGAACTTGACAAATTGTCTCGTCTCAGTTACTATCGATGTAACAATTGTACCATCGCTACCAAGCCAACTCAAGAAATTAGAGTGTCTGAACTGCAAATGGTACAGAGGGAAGGAAAGTGTACCAGCATGAATAATGAAAATCGGAAAAACGCTGTTATCCAGGATATTAACAAAGCCTTACTGGGACTCCTGCAAGCAAAACCCCTGGCTGATATTTCGATTAGCGAGATTACCTCAACAGCCCAGGTTAGTCGAAATTCCTTTTACCGAAACTTTTCCTCCAAGGAGGACATTATCGAAAAATATCTCCACAGGCTGCTCAAGACCTGGAAAGAAGACTATGACCAATCCCAGAAAGACTCCAACCCAGAATTGTTTGGCAGTCTCTTTCAACACCTAAAGGAAAATCAAGACCTCTACCTTCTCCTGAAAGAAAGGAATCTCTTCTACCTCTTTTCCAAGGCCTACCTATCACTTTTCGGTCCCACGGTAGAGGACAGTAATTTTGAAGCCTACGTCAAAGGCTTCATGGCAGGTGGAGTTTTGGGTTGGATAGAGGAATGGTTTAATCGTGGGCTCCAAGAATCCGCTGAAACCATGACCACTCTCTTAGTCACTAATGGAATGACATAAAAAGCTTATCCTTGAATCATGGCGGTTAGTGTAAAATAATACTCGGAAAAACGTTTACATGTTTTCAAAATAAAAAAAGTCCTATATCCTAGGAATTGCGAAATCACCTAAAAGGATATAGAACCTATGACTATTGTAACAGAGATTGGAA
>Ga0334884_1000141_pt1 | contig 134321 bp, 125 predicted proteins | sample GraSluR1_MG_7_FD_207215 | JGI IMG/M metagenome (GOLD analysis project Ga0334884, IMG submission 207215) | Sludge microbial communities from methane-producing bioreactor in Wageningen University, Netherlands - Granular Sludge_12_05 R1 | ecosystem: Engineered > Bioreactor > Anaerobic >... | reverse complement strand
TGCCCATGTGGCGCTTCACCGAGCGGATGGTGCGGTCGACGTTGGTGACGGCCTGGCGCTTGGCGACCTCGCCGACCAGGACCTCTCCGCCCTTCGCGAAGGCGACCACCGACGGGGTGGTGCGGGAGCCTTCCGCGTTCGGGATGACAGTGGGCTCGCCGCCCTCGAGGACGGCGACGACAGAGTTGGTGGTGCCGAGGTCGATGCCGACTGCTCGTGCCATTGTTTGCTACCTCCGGTTGAGTCTTGGACGGAGTTGAGCTTAGCACGCTCAACTTCGGTGATTGAGTTCACCAGACTCAACTGTGGGGAAGCTGGGGGTATTCCCTGATCCGGCACAGGTTCCGCAGGCTCGACCAGCGCGGGAAGGCGCCTCTCCGGCAGCGGGTGGCCCGCAGGGTCAGGCGGCGGCGCTGGTGTCGCCGAGCATGGCCTGGGTCAACTGGGCGACGATCGGGAACGAGTGCCACAACTGGTGGCCGAGGCCGTCCACGGTGATCGTGGGACCGGGCACACCGCGTCCGGCCAGCTGGGCGTCGAGCCGTTCGTAGTCGCCCACCCGGCACAGCGAACTGCGCGAGCCGCGTGCCAGCGCGCACCGGGCGAGCTCGACGGCGTCCAGGCCCTCGAGCAGGCCCGGGTTCGCCAGCACCTGCCCGATCGCGACCAGGTCCACCGGCGAGTAGCGGACGGACGGCTCCCGGCGCTGCGACCGGCGGGCCGCCATCACCCACTCGTGGTCCCGGTTCGTCGCCAGGGCCGTCGGCATCCGTCCCAGGTCGGCAATGTTGTGCGCCTGCAGCGAGGCGATGTTGCGGGTCGTGATCGCCACCGGCTCGACGAGGTTCAGGCCCTCGATCGGTCCCCACTCCCCCAGCAGCGGGAGCGCGGAGACCGCCAGCGAGCAACCGGTCGAGTAGCCGAGCACCTGCATGTGCTCGGGGTGGCGGACGTCGCCGACCTCGAGCGCCTCGGCGACGTAGGCGAGGTTCAGTTCGGCCCAGGCATCGATCCTGCCGTGCAGCATCTCGGTGCGAACCGCCTTCGGAATGCTGTGCCCGAACCGGCTCATCCCCGGGATCTCGGTGACCACGACGGTCAGAGAGGTCGCGTCCGCCAGGTGCGCGCACTTGGCGATCTCCCACGGCCCGAGCGGGGTGTTGAAGCCGGGGAAGTAGACCAGCACGCCGTGGGACACCGGTGGCGTGGCCACCAGGGCGTCCAGGGGGGTACGTCCGGTCGGTCGCAGGGTGTGCTGGCGCACCAGCGTCTCCGGCCGGGCCTCAACGGCACGGTGGTCGACCGAGATCGTCATCCTCGCCCGCTGCACGTCTGCCACGCCTGCGATCGTACGCGAGGAGTGGGCGAGGAGTGGGCGCGATTCGCCCGGGAGCGGCTGCGGCGACAGAATGGCCGACAGAGTGCTGCGGCGACCGATTCGCCGGGCGGGACGTCCGTCCTCACGGTCGCCGGCCTCGTGGAGGACCGATGAATTCGCTCGAAGGCCTGCTGCGCAACGCGCTGCTGGCCGCCGCCCGCAGTGCCCGGCTGAAGGCCATGGCCCTGCGGCTGCCCGTGACGGCCGCCGTGGTACGCCGGTTCGTCCCCGGTGAGACGATCGCGGAGTGCCTCGCCGCGGTCCGGGCGCTGGCAGCGGACGGGCTGCACGCGAGCATCGACTTCCTCGGCGAGGACACCACCAGCCCCGCCCAGGCCGCGGCCGTCCGCGACGGCTACCTGGAGGTGCTCGCGCAACTGTCCGCCGAGGGCCTCACCGGAACCGCGGAGGTGTCGGTCAAGCTGACCGCGCTCGGGCTGGGGCTGCCGGACGGGCGGGGCCTGGCGCTGGCGCACGCGCGGGAGATCTGCGCGGCGGCATCCGCTGCCGGGACGACCGTGACCGTCGACATGGAGGACCACACCGCGACCGACGCCACCCTCAGCGTCCTCGCCGAACTGCGACGCGACTACCCCGACGCAGGCGGCGTCCTGCAGGCCTACCTGCACCGGACGCTGGACGACTGCACGCTGCTCGCCGGCGAGAAGTCGCGGATCCGGCTGTGCAAGGGCGCGTACGCCGAACCGGCCGAGGTCGCCCACCAGACCCGCGAGGAAGTGTCGACCGCGTATGTGGCATGCGCCCGCGTCCTGATCGCCGGGGACGGCTATCCGATGCTGGCCACGCACGATCCGGAGATGATCGCCGCCGTCGCCGAGCTGGCCGCCCAGTACGGCCGCGAGCCCGGCAGCTACGAGTACCAGATGCTGTACGGCATCCGCTCCGACGAGCAGCGCCGGCTCGCCGCGATGGGCGAGGCCGTGCGGGTGTACGTCCCCTTCGGCACCGATTGGTGGGGCTACTTCGTCCGCCGCCTCGCCGAGCGTCCGGCGAACCTGCTGTTCTTCCTGCGCGCCCTGCTCGGGCGTTAGCCCGGCGGGGACGGTTCCGGTCGCGGCCCGCTGCCGCGCCAGCGGTCCACCGTGGCGTCGGCGTCGACGATGCCCACCACGATCCCCGGACCGTCGTGGGGACGCAGGTAACTCTCCCGGATCCGGGCGTTCAGGTCGGCGACGATCTCGCGCACGTCAGCTTCGGCGGTGACCTCGGCCAGCGTCGCCGGCAGCCGCTCGACCTCGCGGCGCAGGGCCAGCGGCGTGGGCAGCAGCGGTTCGAGGTGCTCCCGGGCGATCTTGGCCTTCACCCACCAGTCCGGGTCGTCGTCGAGCTGCAGCGGCCTGCCCGCCCCGGGCAGGTCGTCGAACTCGCCCCGCTCGATCGCTTCCCGGACCTGCCGGTCGATCCACGACTCGTACTGCATGGCTCCATCCTGCTCCTGCGGACCGGAGCCGGTCTCAGCCGGCCGACTCCGCCCGGTCGAGCCCGGCGCGCAGGTCTGCGACCAGGTCGGACGCGTCCTCGACGCCCAGGCTGAGTCGCAGCAGGCCCGCGGTGATCCCTGCGGCCGCCTGCACTTCGAGCGGCATCGCCGCGTGGGTCATCGTGGCCGGGTGCGAGATGAGAGACTCGACGCCGCCGAGGCTCTCCGCCAGGCAGAAGCACTCCAGCCCGTCGACGAGCGCCCGGACAGCGGCCTCGCCACCCACGTCGAAGGTGACGATCGCGCCGAAGCCGTCCATCTGGCGCTCGGCGAGCGCGTGTTGGGGATGCTCGGCCAGCCCCGGGTAGTGGATGGCGCGCACGGCGGGGTGGGCGCCGAGCAACTCGACGATCGCGGCGGCATTCGCCTCGGCCGCAGCCATCCGCAGGTGCAGGGTGCGCAGCCCGCGCAACACGAGGTACGCGTCCAGGGCGCCGCCAGTGGCTCCCAGGGTGTTGGCCCACCACCCCAGCTGGTCCAGCACGTCCGCGGACGCGGCGAGGATCGCCCCAGCCACCACGTCGCTGTGCCCGTTGAGGTACTTGGTCGCCGAGTGCACCACCACGTCGGCGCCCAGCTCCAGCGGGCGCTGCACGACCGGGCTGGCGAACGTGTTGTCCGCCACGACCTGCGCACCCGCGGCGTGGGCCGCCCGGCACAACGCCGCGATGTCGGTGATCCGCAGCAGCGGATTCGACGGCGTCTCCAGCCAGACGAGGTCGGCTCCAGCCAGCGCTTCCGGCCAGGCCGAGGGGTCGCTGAGGGTTACCAGGCGCAACTGCAGGCGTCCGGTGCGGGCCAGTGCGTCGAACAATCGCCACGAACCGCCGTAGCAGTCCACCGGAGCGACCAGGGTGCCGCCGGGTGGCAGTAGGGCCAGCACCGTGGTGGCGATCGCGGCCATGCCGGACGCCGTGATGACACCGCCGACCCCGCCTTCGAGCGCGGCGACCGCGTCCGCGAGCACCGACCTGGTGGGGTTGCCGGCCCGGCTGTAGTCGTACCCGCCGGGCTCACCGAAGCCGGGGAAGGAGTAGGTCGTCGACAGGTAGACCGGGGGCACGACGGCGCTGTGCGTCGGGTCGGTATTGATCCCGGCCCGGACCGCCCGCGTCCGGGGGTGCTGGTGTGTCACAGCGCGAGACCCTACCGGCAGGGGCGCCGCGACACACCCGTCCCACGGGGCATTTGCCGCACCCCGTGTCCTCTGGTGCGGGGTCGATGCCCGGGGTAGCGTCCAAGACATGAAGATCGAGGACATCATCCGCAAGAAGGGCGCGGACGTGGTCACCATCGCGCCCGCCGCCACCGTCGCCGAGCTGGTCGAGCTGCTCGGCAGGAACAACATCGGCGCCGTGGTGGTCAGCGAAGACGGTGCCACGATCTCCGGCATCGTCAGCGAGCGCGACGTCGTCCGGCACCTCGCCGACGGGACGGACGTGCTGGCCCAGCCGGTCTCGGCGATCATGACCGCGAACGTGAAGACCTGCACCCCCGAGGACTCCCTCGAGGCCACGGGCCACACCATGACCTACTCGCGGATCCGGCACCTGCCCGTGGTCGGCGAGGACGGCAAGCTCGCCGCGATCGTCTCGATCGGTGACGTCGTGAAGTACCGCATCGACCAGCTCACCGACGAGCGCAACCACTTGCTTGAGTACCTCCACACCTGAGCCCTCGGCCGCCGCCCCGGCCGAGGCGGCCCTGATCGCTGCCGGCCTGACCTACCGGGTGGTCCGGCATCCCCCGGCGAGGTCGCTGGCAGAGGCCGCGGCCCTGCGCGGGATCGAGCCGCGCGACATCGTGAAGACCCTCGTGGTGCGGCGCGGCGCGGAGGACTACCTGTTCGTTCTGGTCCCGGGAGACCGCGAGATCGCCTGGCCGAAGCTGCGCGCCCACCTCGGGGTGAGCCGGCTGTCGATGCCGGACGCCGAGGCCGCCTTCGTCGCGACCGGCTACCGTCGCGGCACGATCACCCCGTTCGGCTCCCGGGTCGCCTGGCCCGTGGTCGCGGACGCGAGCCTCGCCGGCCACACCATCTCGCTCGGCGCGGGGGAGCCCGGGGCCACCGTCCTGATCGAGGCGGACGCGGCGCTCGCCGCGCTGAGCGCTGACCTGGCCGACGTCACCGACCCGACAGCCACGAACGCCACCGCTGCCTCCTTGTCACCACCGCGGGGCAGGCTGGACGCATGAGCCACCCCCAGATCGCCACCATCATCCCTCCGTACCTGCTGCAGCACCTGGCCGAGGGCACAGAGCCGATCGCCGAGCAGGCCCGCGCCACCCTGGTCGCTGACGCGGAGAAGCGCCGCGCACGGTCCCGGCGCTCCGCCCCCACGGTGATCGCCGGCAGCGGCCCGGCCGCGTCCGGGCCGTCCCGGGAGATCTTCGACGCCGGGCACTCGGAGAACCTGCCCGGCACCGCGGTCCGCACTGAGGGCGGGCCCGCCACCGGCGACCCTGCGGCCGACGAGGCCTACGACGGCTTCGGCGCCACCTGGGCGCTGTTCGACGAGGTGTACGGGCGCAACTCCATCGACGGCTCCGGGATGGCGCTGCTCGGCACCGTCCACTACGGCGAGGGCTACCAGAACGCCTTCTGGAACGGCGAGCGGATGGTCTTCGGCGACGGGGACGGGGTGATCTTCGGCCGCTTTACCGCCAGCCTCGACGTGATCGGCCACGAGCTCACCCACGGCGTCACCGAGCACACCGCCGGCCTCACCTACCGCAACCAGTCCGGCGCGCTCAACGAATCGGTCTCCGACGTGTTCGGCGTGCTCGTCGCCCAGTGCCGCGCGGGCCAGACCGCTGCCGAGGCCGACTGGCTGATCGGCGCCGAGTTGCTGCTCCCCGGCGTAAAGGGGGTCGCGCTGCGCAACATGCTGCATCCAGGCACGGCGTACGACGACCCTCGGCTCGGCAAGGACCCGCAGCCCGCCGACATGAGCGGGTACGTGCACACCAGTTCCGACAACGGCGGCGTGCACTACAACTCGGGCATCCCGAACCGGGCGTTCGCGCTCACCGCCACCACGCTCGGGGGCCGGGCCTGGGAGACCGCGGGACGAATCTGGTACGACGTGCTCACGGGTCCGGACATCCCGCCGGGCTGCGACTTCGCCACCTTCGCGGCCCTCACCATCCACGCCGCCGTCACCCGTTTCGGCGAGGGAGCCGAGGCGGCCGCCGTCCGCTCCGGGTGGGCGAGTGTCGGCGTCGACGCACGCACCGCGGACGCGCCGTCCGGCGGGGAGGGCCTCGACCCGAGCGCCCAGCTGGTCGTCCGCCGCACCGGTGGCTTCGCCGGTCTGGTCCGGGAGCGGCGGACCAGCCTGGCCGAGCTCTCTCGCAGCGACCGGCGGGCCTGGACCGGGCTGCTGGCCGACCAGACGCTGGCCGCGCTGGCCACGGCGAGCCCGCCCACCCCGGACGCCTTCTGCTACGGGGTGGTCTGCCCGGCGGCGGAGGTGGACGTAGAGGTCGCAGAGCACGACCTGCCCGGCCACGTGCGCGCGCTGCTGGAGCGCACGCTCGAGGGGTAGCCCGCCGACGGAGCAGGATGGACGCTTGCGAGGAAGGAGATCAGGATGCGTGAACTGAGACTGGTCGAGTTCGTCTCTGTGGACGGGGTGATGCAGGGCCTGGCCGCCCCCGAGGAAGGCTTCCCGCAGGGCGGCTGGGGCCTCGAGTACCCGGTGGCGCCCCCGGAAGGCGCGTTCGCCGCGACCACCGCCTACCTGTTCGGCCGGCGCACCTACGAAGAGATGGCGGCGCACTGGCCGCACGAGCCCGCGGACAACCCGATGGCTGCCCATCTGAACGCGGCGCAGAAGTACCTGGTCAGCCGCACGACACCGACGCCGCTCTGGGAACCCACCACGGTGATCGCCGACGACGTGGCCGGCTCGGTCCGCTGGCTGAAGTCGGAGGGAGAGGGCACAATCACCGTGCTGGGCAGCGGCCAGCTGGCCCGATTCCTGCTCGCCAACGACCTCGTCGACGGCCTGACGCTGTTCGTCCACCCGCTGCTGCTGGGCACCGGGACAAGCCTCTTCGGCGCTCTGCCCTCGCCACGGCGGCTCGAACTGGTGTCGAGCAGCGCCTCGGAGCTGGGCTCGCTGATCCTGGACTACCGCCTCCGCCGCGACTGATCCCCCCTTGTTCCGTCGGGAGGCCTTCGCGACGGGCGGGAATCACCTCCCACCGGCCCCCCGGGGCACGAGGAACGGGCGTGGCGTCACGAGGGGTTGGCCCGTCGCTACCCTTGCCGCCGTGCCCGAACCGAGCCGGCTGCGTCCCGCGCTGATGATGATCGCCGCGGCCGTCCTGTTCGGAACCACCGGCACGGCCCAGGCCCTCGGTCCCTCGCAGGCCAACCCACTCAGCGTGGGCGCGGTGCGCCAGGTGGTGGGCGGTTCCGCGCTGCTGGGCGTCGGCATGGTGTGGTGGCTCCGGCACCACCACGCCCGGCTCCCTCGCTGGTCGACGAAGGTCGGCTGGGTGCTGCTCGGCGGACTCAGCGTGATGGCGTTCCAGGCGACCTTCTTCTACGGCACCCGGCTCAACGGGGTCGCTGTCGGCACCGTGGTCGCGCTCGGATCGAGCCCGCTGTTCGCGGGCGTGTTCGACGGGCTTCGCGGGCACGCGCCCACCCGCCGGTGGGCGGCAGCCACGGCGCTGGCCGTGACGGGCATCGTGCTGCTGTCCGGTGCGCTGGGTACTGCGCCCCCGCTGCAACCGCTCGGCGTGCTCGCCGCGCTGATCGCCGGGGCGGCCTACGCCGGCTACGCGGTGGCGACCTCGACGCTGGTCGGGCGAGGCACTGCGGCACTGCCCACCACCGCGGCCGTGATCGGCACCAGCGGCCTGCTCGGGGCCGCCGTTCTGCCGTTCACCGACAACGCGTGGGTCGGCCAGCCGGCCGGCCTCACGATGGCAGCCTGGCTCGGCCTGGTCACCGTCGTCGTCTCCTACCTGCTGATGGGGACGGCCCTGCGCCACCTGTCCGCGTCCACCGCGATCACGCTGGGCCTGGCCGAGCCGGCCACCGCCACCCTGCTGGGAGTCCTCGTGCTGGGCGAATGCCTCGGCGCGCTGCAGTGGGCCGGGCTCGTCGCCGTCCTTGCCGGCGTCGTGGTGGCGGGCTCCGGACGGGAGCGGGTCAGCGAATCAGGCTGATCCGGTTCGAGGTGGTGCCGGCCGTGGCCCCGCTCAGCGGGTTGTACACGGCGCTCGAGACGACACCGGTGCGGGTGTTGATCGTGACGATCCGGACCGGGTTGTTGCCCGAACCGCTCAACTCGTTGCCGAGCATGGAGACCACCGTGTGTCCACGGTACGTGTCAGCCCGGGTCGTGAACCGTCCGGTGTGCCCGGAGAACACCAGCTTCACGTTGGCGTACGGCTTGACCACCTGGTCGTAGAGGTACTTCGGGCTGGTCGCGCCGTAGCCGCCGTTGGAGGTCGAGATCTTCCCTCCGCTGGTGAGGTAGCTGTGGGTCTGGATGATCACGTTGACGTTGGGGTGGCCCGCCACAACGTCCTTCGCCCAGGCCACGACCTCCTTCCGCGGCCACAGTTCGAGGGTCAGCACCAGCCACTGTGTGTCGTTGGCGCTGAACGTGGTCCAGTAGTTGTCGATCTTGCCGGCCTCGAACGCGCCACCGACGTTCTGGATGCTGCTGAGCGGAAACGCCCGGTTGAACGCCGAGGTCTCACGGACCAGCAGCCGGGAACTGCACGCCGCCGCGCCCAGCCTGACCGGGCACTCCGGGTTGTACACGTATGCCGAGCCGCCGTACCCGCTCGAGCCGGGCACACCGTTCCAACCGACGACCTCTGTGTCGTGGTTCCCGATGGCGAGCGCGTAGGGGAGCCCCGCCTCCCGAAGCACCGCGATTGCGGCCTTCGCACGTGTGAACTGGCCGGCGTCCAGCCAGCCCCAGTTGACCATGTCCCCGGTGTGCAGCACGTACCTCAGGTCGAACCGGGATCGGTTCGCGACCATCCAGTTCACCCGGTTCAGGAACGGCGTGTTCGCGGTGTTGTTGGTCTCGGCCTGGGTATCGGGCAGGACAGCGATCGAGAACTGGTCGCCGTTCGGTTCCGGGGCCACCACGCCCACTGCCGCGGCCCTCGACGCACTGGAAGACTTCACCGACACCCCTGTGCAGACCAGGTCCGAGGCGGTCGTGTCCACGTCGGGCCGGGCCCAGAGGTAGGTGTAGCCAGCCTTCTTGAGCCGCTTGCTGGACGCGTCCTTCGCGGTCAGCTGCCAGGTGGGCGGCTTGATCGAGCCGTCCTGCCACGCACGCAGGTAGAGCCGGACCGATTTCAACGCCGCCACCGTCGCCTCGAGGTTGATCACATCCCCGGGCTGCACCCGGATGCCCAGATCCGTAGCTCCCCCCAGCATGGTCTCCCGTCCCGAGGCCACCCGGCTGAACGAGCCGCTCACCGAGCCGTCCGCCCCGACCGACAACCGCGCCCGGTAGCCGGACGAGGTGGAGCTGGCCCGGAACTGGAAGCCGAAGGTCACCGGCGCGGTGGACGGGATCGTGACGGTGGCCGACGCGATGGACGTCGTCCGCTTCGACGAGATCCTCGACCAGCTGGACGCGCCGGGCGTCAGCGGGAGGCTCGCCGAGCCGGCGCGGGCGGGTGCGGCGGGGACGAGGCCGACCAGCATGAGCACGGCGACCAGGAGCGCCGCCGCGCGGGCGATCGGGAGAACGGCAGGTGAGGACGGCTCGGGGGTGGGCATGGGCGGCACTCCGGTCTGTCGGCGGCTCCCCGGGGTGGCGGGGAACGGGTTCCCCCTTCGGGGGCTTGCGAAGATCATCACCCGGCTGGTGGGCGAATTCCAGCTTCGCGGGTCAATTGTCGGTGGATGCGCCCACCAGCGGCGGCTCGCTCGACCACGGGAAGGAGATCCAGTCCGAGGTGCGCTTCCACACGTAGTCGCACTTCACCACCGACTGCGGCTTCTCGTAGAGCACGGCCGTCCGCGTCTCCGCGACGTGCGCGGCACAGAAATCGCGGACCATCCGCAACGTCTCGCCGGTATCCGCGACGTCATCGACGATCAGCACGGTCTTGGCCGACAGGTCCACCGCCGCAGGAACCGGCGGCAGCAGGACGGGCAGCGCCAGCCGGGTGTCGACCCCGGTGTAGAACTCCACGTTGATGATGTGCAGGTTCTTGATGCCCATCGCGTAACTCATGGTGCCGGCGGGCAGCATGCCGCCCCGGGTGATCGACAGGATCAGATCGGGGCGGAACCCCGAATCCACCACCGTCTGGGCCAGTTCCCGGGCCGCCCTCCCGAACGTTTCCCAGGTGAGTACCTCGCGGACCGGATCGCTCATGCGCACATCCTTCCAGACCGGTCCCCCCGTCTCGACCCTTCGACAGGCTGCGGGCAGGTCGAGCTCGACCCGCGGGAACGAAACCGGCCCGTTCGGGGCCGGTGACGGCCGGGACAGTGTTGAATAGGTCGTCATGATCGCGGTGGTCCTGACCGTGCACGGGCGCGTCCAGGGCGTCGGCTTCCGCTGGTGGGCGATGGGCGAGGCCCGCTACCTCGGCCTGTCCGGCTACGCAGAGAACCAGCCGGACGGCTCGGTCGTGATCCGCGCCCAGGGCGACGCCGAGGCCGTGGGCAAGATGATCCGCCTGGTCTCGGAGTTCCCCTCGACCACCGCCCGTCCGGGACACGTTGACGACTTCGACCTCAGCTGGGTGGACGTCATCCCCGGCGCGCGGGCTTTCGGCTACCGCTGAACCCCGCCCATCATCCCGAGCAGGGCCACCACGAACGGCGCCGCGCTGAGGCCCCCCAGCACCACGTTCAGCCAGAAGTGGTCGCGCAGCACGGCGAAGAACTCCCGGATCACCGCGCTCGGCCAGTAGTACGGCGCCGTCGGGGCACCGACGCCGTAGCCGGCCAGGCCGTGCCTGCGCATCAACAGCGCTGCCCGGAACGCATGGAAGTCGCTGGTCACGACGGCGATCGGCCCGGTAATTCCGCGGGACGCGAGGAGCGCTGCGGTGTTGCCCAGGTTCTCGTCGGTGTTCCTGGACTCGTTCTCCACCAGCACCGCCTCAGCTGGCACACCGTCCTCGATCAGGAAGGCGGCCATGGCGTCTGCCTCGGCCACCGGCTCGTCGGGTCCGCGTCCGCCGGAGGTCACCAGCACGCGGGCCGGCGTCCCGTGCTCGGCGAGCCGCTCGAACACCTGCCGTCCCCGCTGCAGCCGGGACGCGAGCAGCGGCGGCACGCGTCCATCGATCAGCCCGGAGCCGAGCACGACGACCGCCTCTACCGACCCGCCGCGCCGTGCCATCACCGCGGGGTAGAGGCTGCCGTAGAGCAGGAACGCGGTGAACGCGAAGCCCAGGTACGCGGCCGGGAGCCCCAGCAGCAGCAACCAGGTGAACAGCCCGACGGAACCGGTGTACACCACGGCGACGGCCAGGCCGCAATAGGCCAGCAGCGCGAGGCCGGCCACGATGCCCAGCACACGGGACAGCGCGAACCCCTCCCGGTGCACCAGGGTCACGCCCGCCGCGATCAGGAACGCGGCGAACCCGACCACCGTGGCCAGGCCCAGCCCGACCAGGACGAGCAGCACGATCGCCCCGGCGAGCGGGTCGAGGCTCGACGCCCAGCCGGTGAGCCCTCCGGCCACGACGAGCACCAGCCAGAACAGGGCGAACAGCAGGTAGAGCCCGGTGCGGACCTTCCGCGGGTCGAGCCAGAAGCTGACCAGGAAGACCGCGACCGGCAGCAGGGCGGTCACCGGCACGACGGGTCCCGACTCACTGCCCGACGGTAGTGTCGTTGAACGGCATGTAGGGCGCGACGGCGGGGAACACCCACACGAACAGCACCGCAACCACGACGAGCGCCAGCACCGCAGCCTCGACCGCCTTCAGCGCGGTCGGCCCCGGCAGCAGCCGCCAGATCAGCCCGTAGAACGACATCAGGACACCTCCAGCACGTCGGCAGGGACGCCCTGGTCGTGCGGATAGCTGGCGTCCAGCGTGGCGTGCACGACGAAGCGCTCGCGGGCACTGAACTCCGGATGGCAGCTGGTCATCGTCAGCACCGCCTCGGTGGGCTCGGCATCCGGCTGGTTCGGCACCGGAAGGAGCACCGAGACCTGCGTGGGCGGCACGATCTCGTGGCCGCTGACCCGGTACACGTACCAGGTCGATTTCGTCTCCACCAGCACGACGTCGCCCTTCTCGAGCGTGGCGATCCGGTTGAACGGCTTGCCGTAGGTGGTTCGATGCCCAGCCATGGCCAGGTTCCCGACCTCACCCGGCATCGCGGTGTCGATGTAGTGGCCGATCCCCCGCTGCAGGATGTCCCTGGTGGTGCCCTCGTAGAGCGGACGGGCGAACGTCGACCCGAACAGGGGGATGCGCACGATCGCGAACGCGTCCCCGAGCTTCACGTGCTTCGGCTGCACCCAGTCCGGGCTGTCGAAGTCCGCCTGCAGGGCGTCCACCACCTGCGCGGCGTCGGTGTCAGAGACGACGTCGGTCCACCACAGCTGCCAGCCGACGAACAGCAGCAGCACCACGCCGACGGTGACCAGGAGCTCGCCGAGCAGACCGGCGACGCCACGGACGAACCGCATCCCGCCTCCCCACCTGGCCCGGTCCCGGCGCCCTGCCGGCGCGGCCAAGGCTACCCGGCGGGACCGTCCGACCGGTGTCCCCCGGCCGGCTGACCGCGGATCGGCCCCGGGTCGCCACCGCCACCGCGATCCGTCCTCCCCGCGGTCGGACAACCCGCCCGACCCCGGCGCAGCGACACCCGGCAGTCACGGCCCCGACCTCGTCAAGGGGTTCCCGGGAGTCATAGGGTTCCCACAGGAAACTGCCAGCAGTTCCTCACCCGGCACTGAGAGAGTCGATGCATGGCCATCACTGCGCGAAGCGGACAGGAAGCCCTCACCCGCCCGGACGGCACGGCGATCCGGGTGCTCACGGTGGACGACGAGACCAGCCTCACCGAACTGCTCAGCATGGCGCTGCGCTACGAGGGCTGGGAGGTGTCGACGGCCGCATCGGGCCTGGCCGCGGTGAAGACCGCGCGCGAAGTGCGCCCGGATGCGATCGTGCTCGACATGATGCTGCCCGACTTCGACGGCCTGGAGGTGATGCGCCGGATCCGTGCCGAACAGCCGGACGTGCCGGTGATCTTCCTCACCGCGAGGGACGCCCTCGACGACCGGATCGGCGGGTTGACCGCGGGCGGAGACGACTACGTGACGAAGCCGTTCAGCCTGGAGGAACTGGTGGCCCGGCTGCGCGCACTGCTGCGCCGCTCCGGCGCGACCACGCTGCGCAACGAGTCGCAGCTCGTGGTCGGCGACCTCACCCTCGACGAGGACAGCCATGAGGTGTCCCGGGCCGGTGAACTGATCAACCTGACCGCGACGGAGTTCGAGTTGCTGCGCTACCTGATGCGCAACCCCCGCCGGGTGCTGAGCAAGGCCCAGATCCTCGACCGGGTCTGGAACTACGACTTCGGCGGCCAGGCGAATGTCGTGGAGCTCTACATCTCCTACCTGCGCAAGAAGATCGACGCGGGCCGCGCCCCGATGATCCACACCATGCGCGGGGCGGGGTACGTCCTCAAGCCTGCAACCGAATGACCCTTCCGACCACGCCCCCCGCGCCGGCCGCGCCCCCGACGCCCATGGGAAAGGGGACGCTGAGCCGGCAGTTGGTGCTGCGCACGACCGCGCTGGTGGCCCTGGTCACCGTTGCGCTGAGCATGTTCACGGCGCTGGCCAGCTTCCAGATCCTGCAGCAGCAGCTGGACAGCCGGCTCGAGTCGGCGATCGAGCGTCCGTCGTTCCGGTCGCGGCCGGGCAGCACCGACACCGGCACCGGCACCGGCACCGGCACCGGCACCGACGAGCAGACCTCGCCCGGCGACCCCGGCGGTTCGGGGCTGATCCGGGTCGACGCCACGCTGGGGCAGGACGCCGCCGGCAATCTGGTCGTGACGCTGTACCGGGATCCGACCCGTCCGGACAGCATCAGCCGGGCCACCGTGGTGCAGTTGCTCGCCGCCGTGGCGAACCGGGTGAACGCTGCGCCGTTCACGGTGCGCGTGGAGGGCGGCGGCCTCTACCGCGTCCAGGTGCGCACCGACGCGAACTCGGTGACCACCCTGGTCGGGCTGCCCTACAGCGAGGTGACCTCGCCCATGACCAGCCAGCTGGTCATGGCCGGGCTGCTCACCATCGGCGCCGTCGTCTTGTCCTACGTCGCGGCCCGGCGGGTCGTGCAGACCAGCCTGCGTCCGCTGACCCGGCTGGCCGCAACCGCCAACCAGGTATCGAACCTGCCACTGGAGAGCGGAGAGGGGCTGGTACCGATCCGGGTGGCACCCCAGGACGCCAACCCCGCCTCCGAGGTGGGCCAGGTGGGACTGGCGTTCAACCACATGCTCGACAACGTCGAGAACGCACTGGCCGTGCGGCACCGCAGCGAGACGAAGGTGCGCCAGTTCGTGGCGGACGCATCCCACGAACTGCGCAACCCGCTGGCTTCGATCCGCGGCTATGCCGAGCTCACCCGCCGCGGCAGCGAGGAGCTGCCCGAGGACGCCGCCCACGCGCTCGGCCGGATCGAGGCGGAGTCGGAGCGGATGTCGGCGCTGGTCCAGGACCTGCTCCTGCTCGCCCGCCTGGACTCCGAGCCCACCCTCGACCTGCAACCCACGGACGTCACCGAGCTCGTCCTCAACGCGGTCAGCGATGCCCGTGCGGCCAGCCCAGACCGCACCTGGGGTCTGGACCTGCCGGAGGACCCGGTCACGGCGCGGGCGGACGCACACCGCCTGCACCAGGTGGTGGCGAACCTGCTGGCCAACGCCCGCACCCACACCCCCCCGGGCACACGGGTGGAGACCACGTTGCGGGCGGAGGGCGGCTGGGCGGTGATCTCGGTCACCGACAACGGCCCCGGCGTGCCGGCGGAGATCCGCGACTCGGTGTTCGAGCGGTTCACCAGGGCGGACGCAAGTCGCGTCCGTCAGGCCGGGGGCTCGTCCACAGGGCTCGGGCTGGCCATCGTCTCCGCCGTGGTGAACGCCCACGGGGGCCAGGTGCTGCTCGACAGCACGCCCGGCCACACCACGTTCTCGATCCGCATCCCGCTGGCCTGAGCCCACGACACAGCCCCGGCGGCGGGGCGTGATGCCCTCGACCCCACAGGGCACGGCGAGCCGTGGAGCTCACAACGAGCTCACAGGCGCGACCGATGGGCTGCCCAGTCCGGGCGCGTTCCATGATCGCATGACGTTGATCGAGACCGAGTCGCCGGCCACCGCGGGCGGGCCAACGGACGCACAGCCGGTGCGCCACTACTTCAGCTACGTGGACGACCGCCCGGACTGGGTGGTGCGGGGCACCGCGATCGCCCTGCTGGTCGCGACGGCCTTCCTCTACATCTGGGGCCTGTCGGCCTCCGGGTACGCCAACTCCTTCTACTCTGCGGCCGCGCAGGCCGGGTCGACCAACCTCGAGGCCTGGTTCTTCGGCTCGCTGGACGGCGGAAACAGCATCACCGTCGACAAGCCGCCGGCCGCGATCTGGCTGATGGCGCTGTCGGTGCGCCTGTTCGGGCTGAGCTCGTGGAGCATCCTCGTGCCCGAGGCTCTGCTCGGTGTGGCCAGCGTCGGCGTCCTGTACGCCACGGTGCGGCGCAGCCTGATGTCCTGGCGCAATGCCCCCGGCAGCACCCACCCGCTGACCGCGCGCAACGCGCACTGGGCGGCCCTGGTCGGTGCGGTCGCATTCGCCCTCACCCCGGCGGCGACCCTGATGTTCCGGTTCAACAACCCGGACGCGCTGCTCGTGTTCACGATGGTGCTGGCGAGCTACTTCACCGTCCGCGCGTCGGAGAATGCCTCCCGCGGCTGGCTCGCGCTGGCCGGCGTCGCGATCGGGCTGGGCTTCCTCACCAAGATGCTGCAGGCGTTCCTCGTGCTGCCGGCGCTGGTGCTCGCCTACTGGATCGCAGCCCCCGCGTCCTGGAAGAAGCGGCTGCTCGACCTGTTCGTCGCCTTTGTGGCGATGCTGGCCTCCTTCGGCTGGTACGTGGCTGTCGTCGAGCTGACTCCTGCGTCCCTTCGGCCCTACATCGGCGGCTCGCAGACCAACTCGCTGCTCGAGCTGATCATCAGCTACAACGGCCTCGGCCGGATCACCGGGACCGAGGTCGGCTCCGTGGGCGGAGGCGGAGGCCAGGGCGGCAACTGGGGATCCACCGGCATCCTGCGCATGTTCGAGGGCGTCTCGGGAGGCATGGTCTCCTGGCTGATCCCTGCCGCGCTGGTGCTGGCCCTCGGCGCGCTCGGCTACGCGTTCGCGCAGCGCAGGCTCGCGCCCTTCGCTGACGGGGAGGGACGCCGGCTGCAGACCCCTGGCCAGGCACTCGCCGGAGGCGTGGTGATCTGGCTCGGCTGGCTCGTCGTCACCGCGCTCACCTTCAGCTTCATGGCCGGCATCTACCACGACTACTACACGATCGCCCTCGCTCCGGCGATCGGCGGGGCGGTCGCGCTCGGCGGCGCCGCGCTGTGGGCCAACCGTGGCAGGCTGGCCGCGCGGCTGCTGCTGGCTGCGACCAGCGTGGGCACCGGCACGTGGGCGCTGGTCCTGCTGCAGCAGGCCGGTTCCTGGTACACGGTCCTCGGCTGGTCCGTGTTCGGCGTCTCCGTCGCGGCCGGTCTCGCCCTGGTGTGGGTCGACCAGCTGCCGAGGACGCTCGCGTCCACCGTCCTCGCTGCCGCAGTCCTGGCTGCGCTGGCCGGTCCCTACGCCTACTCGATCAACACCGCCGCCACCGCGCACACCGGCTCGATTGTGACCGCCGGCCCAGTGACCAGCTTCGGCCGCGGCGGCGGGCCCGGCGGTGGAGGCTTCGGCGGACGCGGCGGCGGCCCCGGTGGCGGCCAGCCTCCGGGCCAGGCGCCCGGCCAGACGGCGAACGGCTCGACCGGCACCGGATCCTCGAACAGCAACTCCAGTTCGTCGAAGTCCAGCTCGTCCGACTCCAGCCAGAGCCGCGGCGGCGGCATGGGCGGCCTCCTGAATGGCGCGTCTGCCTCCGCCGAGCTGGTCACCCTGCTGGAGACGAACGCCTCGTCCTACACCTGGGTGGCGGCGACCGTCGGTTCGCAGAACGCTGCGAGCTACCAGCTGGCCACCGGAGATCCGGTGATGGCGATCGGCGGCTTCAACGGCTCTGACCCGTCCCCGACCCTCGCGGAGTTCCAGCAGGACGTGGCGCAGGGGAAGATCCACTACTTCATCGCGAACAGCATCGGCACGTCGAACGGTGGCTCAAACGTCTCCGGTCAGATCGCCGACTGGGTGGAGCAGAACTACACCGCGACGACCGTCGGCGACGCGACCGTCTACGACCTGACCGCGGCGAAGTGAGGTGGCAGCGATGAGCGCGCTCCCCTTCCCCGCTGCCGAGGTCCGGCCAGCCGTTCGCACCGCCCTGGTCGACGTGGTCGTCCCGGTCTACAACGAGGTCGACGACCTGGCCGCTTCGGTGCAGAGGCTGGAGGAGTACCTCGCCGCCAGCTTCCCGTACGACTACCGGGTCGTGATCGCGGACAACGCGTCCACCGACGGCACCTGGCCGGTTGCGCAGCGGCTGGCCGCCCGCAACAGCCACGTCTGGGCCGTGCACCTGGACGCCAAGGGCCGCGGCCGGGCATTGCGGCAGACCTGGCTCGCCTCGGACGCGGACGTGGTCGCCTACATGGACGTGGACCTGTCCACCGACCTGAAGGCGCTGCTCCCGCTGGTCGCGCCGCTGGCGTCGGGGCACTCGGACCTGGCGATCGGATCGCGGCTCGCCCGCGGTTCGCGGGTGACCCGCGGGCCGAAGCGGGAGTTCATCTCGCGCAGCTACAACCTGATCCTGCGGACAGCGCTCGGCGTGACCTTCTCCGACGCCCAGTGCGGCTTCAAGGCCGTCCGCAGCGACGTCGCGCAGCGCCTGCTCCCGCTGGTCGAGGACAACAACTGGTTCTTCGACACCGAACTGCTCGTGCTCGCGCAGCGGGCCGGGCTGCGGATCCACGAGGTACCGGTGGACTGGGTCGACGACCCGGGCACGACCGTCGACATCGTGGCCACCGCGCGGGAGGACCTGCGTGGGGTCGCGCGGTTGCTGCGCGGCTTCGCGACCGGGCGCATCCCGCTGGACCGGGTACGGGCCGAACTGCGCCGTCCGGACGTCCCCTCGACCGTGCCCGGAGTGCCGACCGGACTGCTCGGACAACTGCTCCGCTTCGGCGCGGTCGGAGTGGCCAGCACGCTGGCCTACTTCGCGCTGTACCTGCTGCTGCGCCCGGTGGGCGCGCAGGCTGCGAACCTGGTTGCGCTGCTGGTCACCGCGATCGCGAACACTGCGGCGAACCGCCGCCTCACCTTCGGCATCAGCGGGCGCACGGGTGCCCTCAGGCACCACGTGGGAGGGCTCGCAGCGTTCGGGGTCGCCCTCGGGCTGACCAGTGGCTCGCTGTGGCTGCTGGACACCTTCTGGCCCGGTGCCGGCCGACTGTTCGAGGTCGGCGTGCTGGTCGTGGCCAACGCAGCGGCCACACTGCTGCGGTTCCTCGCCCTGCGCCTGATGATGCACCGGCCGCAGGTCAGGCAGCTACCCGCGTGACCAGCCGGGCGTCGGTCTCCGCGGAGCCGGGCGGCGTCACGCGGTAGGGCTCGGGGGCCGGGTCGGCCTGCTCGACCGCGCGCAGCTCGTCGTCGATGCGGGCCACGTCCCGGTCGAAGCGCAGGTCGCTGCCGGGACGCCAGTGCCGGGTCGTGCGCCGCTGGGTGACCTCAAGGGCCGTCACCAGCAGGGCGATGAGGACGAGGAGGATGAGTGTTCCGGTCATGGCAGTAATCCTTCCGTCAATCACATAACTGCCACCAGTGGCTGGATTGCCATTGTTCGAAGAAATTCAGTCAGTATGCTGCGCCCATGGCACTGCACAGCGTGAGCGTGATCGTCCTCGAACCGGTGTCGGTCTTCGAGTTCGGGGTCGCGACCGAGATCTTCGGCATCGACCGCGCTGCCGACGGCATCGAGTTCGACTTCCGGGTCTGCGGCATCCACCCCGGGCGTCCGCTGGCCGCCAAGGTCACGACGCCGCTGAGCATCACCCCCACCCACGGCCTCGACGCGGTCGCGGGCAGCGACCTGGTCATCGTCTGCCCGGCCCAGCCCCAGCTGGAGTACCCGGCGGCGGTGCTGGACGCGATCCGGCAGGCCCATGCGGCCGGCAGCATCATCCTCAGCGCCTGCTCCGGGTCGTTCGTGCTGGGCGCCACCGGCCTGCTCGACGGCCGCCGCAGCACGACCCACTGGCTGTACGCCGACGAGATGCAGCGGCGCTTCCCCGCCACGACGGTGGACCCGAGCGTCCTGTTCGTCGACACCGGAGACATCGTGACCAGCGCCGGCACCGCGGCTGCGGTGGATGCCTGCCTTCACCTGGTCCGCCGCGAGTTGGGTGCCGCCACGGCGAGCACGATCGCCCGGCGCATGGTGGTGCCCCCGCAGCGTGACGGCGGCCAGCAACAGTTCGTGGCCACCCCCATCCCGGACTGCTGCTCCGACGGCTTCGGCCACGTCCTCGACTGGGCGGTGGAGCACCTCGCGGACGACCACAGCGTCGCCTCGCTCGCCGACCGCGCGGCAATGAGCGAGCGCACGTTCGCGCGTCGGTTCGCTGCCGAGACGGGCACCACCCCGCACAAGTGGCTCACCCAGCAGCGCGTCCTGGCCGCCCGCCACCTGCTCGAGACCTCCGATCTCCCGGTCGAACAGGTCGCCGGCCGGGTCGGCTTCGGCTCCGCGGTCGTGCTGCGCGACCACTTCCGTCGGGCCACGGGACTGGCCCCCACCTCCTACCGCCAACGCTTCGGCACGACAACGGAGTAGGTTCAGCAGGGTGAACCTCACTCCTGCCGAACTGGCCCGCTACGTCGATCACACCCTGCTCTCCCCCACCGCGACGGACACCGACGTCGCCGCGCTCGCTGCGGAGGCCGTGCAGCTCGGCACCTGGTCGATCTGCGTCTCGCCGTCCATGCTGCCGCTGACCGTGACCCTCGGCCCGGTCAAGGTCGCCACCGTGTGCGGCTTCCCTTCCGGCAAGCACACCGCCACCACCAAGGCCGCAGAGGCCGCCGAGTCGGTCGCCCAGGGGGCGGACGAGGTCGACATGGTGATCGACCTCGGCCTGCTGAAGGCGGGACGCCCGGAGCTCACCCAGGCCGAGATCGCCGCTGTGCGCGCTGCCGTACCGTCCCCGACCGTGCTCAAGGTGATCATCGAGTCGGCGGCGCTGACCGACGAAGAGATCGTCGCGGCCTGCCGGGCGGCAGAGGCCGCCGGCGCCGACTTCGTGAAGACCTCCACCGGCTTTCACCCCGCCGGCGGCGCGTCCGTGCACGCGGTCGAACTGATGGCAGCGACGGTCGGCGGCCGGCTCGGCGTGAAGGCGTCCGGCGGAATCAGGGACTGGGCCACAGCCGTCGCGATGATCGAGGCCGGAGCCACCCGCCTCGGCCTTTCCGGGACGGCGGCCGTGCTGGCCGGGGGCACCAGCCAGGGCTACTGAGCCCGACCACCGGCATGGGCCGGGTCGCTGGCTGAGCCCGTCGAAGCCTCCTCAGGCCAGGCCCTGTTCCTTCAGCCACCGCGTGGCGACGTCTGCCACGGTGCCGCCCGCTGCGACCTGGGCCTGCAGGTCCAGCAGCATGTCCGTCGTGAGCGCCTGCGCGACCGCGTCCACCGTGAGCACCTGCTCGGGCTCGGCATCGGTGAGGGCGGTGTTCACGAGCACCAGCCCCGGGTCGGCCACGGTCAGCTTCTCCACGTCGACGAGATCGACGAGCCCGGACGCGCCGGTGTACTCGGTCTGCCGGAACGCCGCGATCACGGCCGTCCCACCGGTGAGCAGGGACGCCCGCTGCACGGGGTCGTCCACTTTCAGCAGCTCGAACCGCGCCCCGTAGACCGTCTTCAGCCCGGGTACGCCGTCGGCGCGTGAGACGGCCAGCTTCGGCACCGCCGCCACCTTCCCTTCCGACCAGTCCCGGAGCCGGGCAAGGCTGGTGATGCCATCCCGAGCGGTGTCGGCGGTGACCCGCCACACCAGCGATCCGTCCACACCCGGCATCGGCAGCGCGCTGACATCGGGCGCGAGCAGGCCGGCCACCTCACCCAGCAGGTCCTTCGCTGCCGGCGGTTCGTCATCCTTGCTCAGCGACGCCCAGACCGTCCCCGCATACGCCGGGAGAGCGGACAGGTCCCCGTGCCCCAGCGCGGCCTGCCAGTCCTTGCCCTGCGCCGCCACCGCGGCGCCGCGCCCCTTCGCCATGAGCGCCCCGACGATCAGCTGGGCGAGCATGGCGCCGGCCGGCGTCGCGTCCTGCCCGATCGTGAGTGGCGCGGCGGCCGGGGCAGTCGACGCCGGCGACAGCGAGGCTTCGGGTGGAGGCACGCGGGCGCAGCCGGCGGCCAGCAGTGCGGTCGCTCCGACCAGGAATCCTCGTCTGTCCACCCGTCCAGTCTCACCGAGGGCGCGCCACCAGCCGGAGAGGCCACGCCGGAGCTCCTCGGACACGTCACCCACACGGGGACGTCGCTGGTGGCGTTCGGCCGCTCGATCGGCTATCCTCGCTTTAGGCCGTACTTCTCGGGGGGGAACAGGCGGCCGCGTTCGGGCCAGCTACCCGGACAAAGGGGGACAAACCTGGCATTCCCGCAAGCGAGAGCGGATGAAGCCGTTAGTCCTTACCGAGAGCCCGGCGATGAGTCGTCGGGCTCTCGGTCTCTTTCGAGCGACCCAGACACACGGCCCCGCCGGACAGGACGGTGCGCCGCCTCCCCAACGGGAGACGGCGCACCGGGACAACTCAGGCCTGGCGTGCCTTCAACGCGGACTGCGCGGCGGCCAGGCGCGCGATCGGCACCCGGAACGGCGAGCAGGACACGTAGTTGAGGCCCACCTGCGAGCAGAACTCGATGGACGACGGGTCGCCACCGTGCTCGCCGCAGATGCCCAGCTTGATGTCGGGCCGGGTGGTCTTGCCCAGCTCGGCCGCCATCTTGACCAGCTTGCCGACACCCTCGGTGTCGAGCCTGGCGAACGGGTCGGACTCGTAGATCTTCTTCTCGTAGTAGGCATCCAGGAACTTGCCCGCGTCGTCACGGCTGAAGCCGAACGTCATCTGGGTGAGGTCGTTGGTGCCGAAGGAGAAGAACTGTGCTTCCTTCGCGATCTCGTCGGCGGTGATGGCCGCGCGCGGGATCTCGATCATGGTGCCGACCAGGTAGTCGAGCTTCACGTCGGAGGAGGCGATGATCGCGTCCGCGGTGTCGGTGACGATCTTCTTGACGTACGCGAGCTCCTTCACCTCGCCCACGAGCGGAATCATGATCTCCGGCACGACGGTCCACTCGGGGTGGCGCTTCTGCACGTTGATCGCGGCCTCGATGATCGCCCGGGTCTGCATGGCGCCGATCTCGGGGTAGGTCACGTCGAGGCGGCAGCCACGGTGGCCCATCATCGGGTTGAACTCGTGCAGCGAGGAGATGACGGTCTTGAGCTCGTCCACCGTGATGTCCATGTCCGCGGCGAGCGCCTTGATGTCGTCCTCATCGGTCGGCAGGAACTCGTGCAGCGGCGGGTCGAGCAGCCGGACAGTGACCGGGTAGCCCTCCATCGCCTCGTAGATGCCCTCGAAGTCACCGCGCTGCATCGGCAGCAGCTTGGCCAGGGCGGCCTCACGCTGTTCGACGGTCTTGGAGACGATCATCTCGCGGATGGCAGCGATCCGGTCCGGCTCGAAGAACATGTGCTCGGTGCGGCACAGGCCGATGCCCTCGGCGCCGAACTCACGCGCCTGCTTGGCGTCGGTCGGGGTGTCGGCGTTGGTGCGGACCTTCATGGTGCGGATCGCGTCCGCCCACTCCATGATCCGGCCGAAGTAGCCGCTGATCTCCGCCGGAACGGTGTCGATCTGCTCGCCGTACACGTTGCCGGTGGAGCCGTCGAGGGAGATCCAGTCGTTCTCGGTGTAGGTCGCGCCACCGAGAGTGAAGGAGGTGCCGTCTGCGGCGAAGGAAATGTCACCGAGGCCGGAAACGCAGCACGTGCCCATACCGCGGGCGACCACGGCGGCGTGGGAGGTCATGCCGCCACGCGCCGTCAGGATGCCCTGGGCGTAGTGCATGCCCTCGATGTCCTCCGGGGTGGTCTCGAGCCGGACGAGAATGACCTTCTCCCCCGCCTTGCCGCGGGCGGCGGCGTCCTCTGCGGTGAAGGAGACCTTGCCGGTCGCCGCGCCCGGGGATGCGGGCAGGCCCTTGCCGATCGGGGCCGCCGCGCCGAGCTTGGCTGTGTCGAACTGCGGGTGCAGCAGGGCGTCGATCTGCTTGGGGTCAATCATGGCCACGGCCTTGTCCGTGGTGATCTTGCCCTCGTCGACGAGGTCGCAGGCGATCTTGAACGCCGCGGCCGCCGTGCGCTTGCCGTTGCGGGTCTGCAGCATGAAGAGCTTGCCATCCTCGATGGTGAACTCCATGTCCTGCATGTCGGCGTAGTGGTTCTCCAGCTTGGTGACGATCTCCTGGAACTGGTCGTAGACCGCAGGGTTCTCGTCCCGGAGCTGGTCGATCGTCTCCGGCGTACGAATGCCGGCCACGACGTCCTCGCCCTGGGCGTTCATCAGGAACTCGCCGAACAGGCCCGCCTCGCCGGTGGCCGGGTTGCGCGAGAACGCCACGCCGGTGCCGGACGTGTCGCCGGTGTTGCCGAACACCATCGACTGGACGTTGACCGCAGTCCCCCACGATGCCGGGATGTCGTTCATGCGGCGGTAGTAAACCGCGCGCGGGTTGTCCCAGGAGCGGAACACGGCCTTGATCGCGCCGAACAGCTGATCGACCGGGTCAGAGGGGAAGTCCGTGCCGACCGCAGCCTTGTACTGGGCCTTGAACTCCTCTGCCAGTTCCTTCAGGTCGTCGGCGGTGAGCTCGGTGTCGAGAGCGACCCCACGGTCCTCCTTCATCGCATCGATCAGCTTCTCGAAGTGGGACTTGCCCACCTCCATGACCACGTCGGAGTACATCTGGATGAAGCGCCGGTAGGAGTCGTAGGCGAAGCGCGGGTTGTTGGTCTTCTCGGCGAACCGGGCAGCGACCTCGTCGTTCATGCCAAGGTTGAGGATCGTGTCCATCATGCCCGGCATCGACGCGCGGGCGCCGGAGCGGACGGAGACCAGCAGCGGGTTGTCCAGGTCGCCGAACTTCTTGCCGATGCTGGCCTCGAGCTTGGCCACGTACTCCAGGATCTCGGCCTTGATCGCGTCGTTGATCGTCTCGCCGTCGGCGTAGTACTGCGTGCACGCCTCGGTGGTGATGGTGAAACCTGGCGGCACGGGCATGCCCAGCCCGGTCATCTCGGCGAGGTTCGCACCCTTTCCGCCGAGGAGGTTCTTCATCGAGGCATCGCCCTCGCTGAACTCATACACAAACTTGTCGGTCATCGTGACGTCGAGTCTCCTTCATTGGGCTCCGGTAGTGGCCGGTGTGGGTCCGAACGGTACGTCGGCTCTGACTCCCACGGCGGCGGCGGAGCGTCCACCGCCCGGCGCATACGGGAGTAACCGTACCTGTTCGGCGCAGCAGGTTCACCCCGGCGGTAAGTGCGCTCGAAGGCTGGACGTTGACGAATTCCCGCCTGTGCCCGGACGATGGCGACATGCGTGCGGACAGGGTCACCGACCGGGTCAGTTACCACGGCGAGGGCCCCGTGTGGTGGGACCGGTGGCAGCAGCTCCGCTTCGTGGACATGTTCGCCGGCGACGTGCTCACCCTCGACGGCGACCGGGTCCTGCGCACGTCGGTCGGCTCATCGATCGCCGCAGTGCTCCGGCCGCGGCTCGGGGGTGGTGCGATCGTGGCCAGGGAGCACGATCTGGCGATCAGCAACTTCGACGACCTCTCCGATCTGGCCGGGTTCGTCAGCATCGACACCGATCACGGCATGCGCTGCAACGAGGGCGAGTGCGATCCGGACGGCGGGTTCTGGATCGGCACGCTCGCCTATGGGTTCACGCCCGGGTCAGGAACCCTCTACCGGGTGGACGCCGGGTCACGACAGCCGCGTCCGGTCGTCCCGGACCTGACCATCAGCAACGGCCTGGGCTGGAGCCCGGACACCGACACCATGTACCTGAACGACTCGGGCGGCGGCACCACCTGGACCTTCGACTACGACCCGCTGGAGGGGCCGACCAACCGCCGGGTGTTCGCCCGCGGCGGCGTAGGGGCTCCCGATGGCCTGTGCGTCGATGTCGAGGGCGGGGTGTGGACGGCCCGCTACGGCGGCAGCCAGGTGCACCGCTACGACCCCGACGGCACGCTCAGCGAGATCGTGACCCTGCCGCCGAGCCGCGTGACCGCCTGCTGCTTCGGCGGCGCCGACCTCGGCACGCTCTTCATCACTACGTCCCGCGAAGACCTGCCCGAGGATGCGGAGCCCGAGGCCGGCTCGCTGTACAGCGTCCGGCCGGGCGTGAGCGGGCTGCCCGTCCAGGGGTTTGCGGGGTGACGCTGCGCACACGACGTGGACTAGCGTTGCCGCGTGACTGATCTCCGCCTCGACCACGTGGGTGTCCAGGTGCGCGACCTGGAGCATGCTGCGAACGCCTTCGAGTCCCTCTTCGGCTACCACAGGGCGACCCGCCCGGTGGAGAACACCAGGCACGGCGTACGAGGGTTGTTCCTCGAGAAAGCCGGCTCGATCCCGATCAAGCTGATCACGCCGCTGGGCACAGGCCCCGACCAGTTCGGGCTGCACCACCTCGCGTTCCTCACCGACGACATCGAAGGCAGCGTTGCCGAACTCGCCGCCCACGGCGCCCGCGTGCTGAGCAGCCCGCAACCCGGAGAGATGTTCGACGACGAAATGATCGCGTTCCTCTTCGCCGGCGGCGTCAACGTGGAGCTGGTCACGACGGACGAGTGGCGCGACCGGATCACGGACGCGAGCGAGTGAGCTGCCGGGGACGTGGGAGCGCCACACCCTTCGTCCCGGCGCGGCGGGCGACTACCATCGGTGAATGCGTCCCATGCCTGCTCCGGAGCCTCCAACTGGCCTGTCCCGGCGTGCCCTCCTGATCGCAGGAACGCTGGCCGCCGCAGCCCCTCTCGGTCTGGTGGGTTGCGCGCCGACGCCGACCGCGGCGGACGCAAGCCCCGCGGGAGAGACGCCCGCCGCGCCCGACGCCGTGCGGTTCAGCACGACCGGCGCGGTCTTCAGTCCGGTCGTCGAGCTGACCACCGGATCGTCGGCGGAGGTGGTCTGGCAGGACGGGTCCGGCGCGGAACTCGCCCGCGGGACGAGCCCCCGGATCAGCTTCGGCTCCGCCGGCGCTCGCACGGTGGTTATGGTCACCGAGTTCGCCGATGTGCTCACCCTGAACCTGGGGTTCGGCGCTGAGGACGATGCCGGCCGGCACAGCCTCGACGCCACCTGGGACAAGGCACCCGAAGCGGTGGCCGAGGTGGCCGGGCTCCCCCTTCTCGTGAATCTCCGCCGCTTCCTCGCGGGTCGGACCGAACTGGGCGGCGCCCTGGACTTCGCCGGCCTGGCACATCTCGAGCACATCGAGTGCTACCGCGCGAAGGTGGAGACGATCGACCTGACCGGGTGCGCCTCGCTGATCCGGCTCTGCCTCGAGGAGAACCGGCTGCGCGGTCTCGACCTCAACCCGGTCGCCGGGAGCCTGCGGGACCTGCGGGCCGCCGGGCAGGAGTCCGGAAGCCTCGAGTTCGCGCCGCTCACGGAACCCCTCGCCCAGCTGTACCACTTCTGCGTTCGCGACCAGGTGGTGACCGGTCACCCCGAGCCCGCGATGCTGCCCGTCTGCGAGGAGTTGTGGAACTGGAACTGCGGCCAGTCGGATGCGTTCCCGACACCGGGTTACGCCCACTCGGTGCTGGCGGCGGACAACGGCTACACGGCCGCCGACCTGACCGGCCAATGGACCTACGAGGGCGGCTGGGGAACGCTCGACCTGACCAGGAACCGGCTCACGGCGATCACCCTCACGGACTGCCGGTCGCTGCAGACCATCCGACTGGGCGACAACGCCCTGGACCAGGCCGCGGTCGACCGGGTGCTCGCCGAGGTGGCCGCCTGGCGCACCCCCGGCTTCGAACTCGTGCTGGACGGCTCGAACGCCGCACCGTCGGAGGCGGGCCGGCGGCACGCCACGGAACTCCGCGGGCGGAAGTGGAAGGTCAGCCTCGCCGCCTCGTGAACCGGCGGCCGCAGCCGTCCGGTTCGAGCCCGAGCGTCGCGTAGAAGGCCAGCAGGTCCTCGCGGAGCCCGGCCAGGTGGTAGCGCTGGAGGACGGCCCGGGACGCCTGCAGGCCGGCCGCGCTGAACTGCTCGGGGTCGCGGTCGTACGCTGCGGCGCTCTCCTCGACCGCCCGGGTGAAGGCCAGCAGGCCGGCGTCGGCGATGGCCCGGCAGTAGGCCGGGTCGAAGTACTCCTTGCCGCCCTGGCCGTGGAACCCGACCACGTAACAGCCGCAGGCCATCGCCTCCGCCGGGGGCAGGCCGAACCCGTCCAACGCGCTGAAGCTGAGGAAGATCGCGGAACTGCGCAGGGCCTCCGCGACATGGCGCTCGGAGAGCCCCTCCACCGCCACCCGGTCCCAGCCGCTGAGGCGGCCGCGGCTCTCGAGCATGCTCAGCAGGTGGTGACGCTCCACGTCACGGCGGGTGGTCACATAAGCGATCCGCCGCCGACCCCTCACGTCGTCCGGCGGGTGGAAGATCGCCCCGTCCAGGACCGATCGCACGTAGTGCACGGGAGTGTCCTCGAACACCGACCGGAGCATCTGCAGGCTGTCCTCGGAGACGGTGAGGATGGCCTCCACCGGAGCCTGCCGCAGCACTGCGGCCTCCTCGACGCGCAGACCGGAGAAGGTGTAGTAGGCGCCCTGGTTGAACAGGACGAGCCGCGGCCCGTCCTGCAGCCGGGAGAGGTGGGCTCCGTAGAGCTCCGGGACCACCAGAACGTCGTCGGTGGTCGCGACGACGTCCGGCGCGGCCACGACCGTGGTGGTGTTGTCGAACCAGTGCGCGCGGAAACCCCTGCGGCTGTGCACGACGGCGGCGTCGAACCCCAACTTGTTCAGCAGGTCGACGTGTCGGTAGATCACCCGGACGCCGCCGCTGGGGGTGGCCGAATCGGGACAGAGGTAGAGGATCCGCGGCGGCCGTCCAGTAGCGTGACCGAATGGGATCACGGGGGGAACGCGGTAGCTCGCGGCATGCGCGTCCCGCCACCGCTGCGCAACGCGAAGGGCGGACGCGAAGACCGAGCGTCGCACCTGGGTCCCCCTCCCTCAAACGACTCCGGTCGCCAAAGCCTAGCTGGCCGCAGCCCGCACGTGCGGCCTGAAAGGACGATTCGTGCCATTGTCCCTTGTCCGGAGCTGGTTCCACGAACTGGTCGTGAAACGTGCCACGGATGTGACCGTCGACACACCCTCCCGCTCGGCCCTGGTCGTCGCCCCGCACCCGGACGACGAGACCCTCGGTTGTGGGGTGACGATCCTGCGCAAGCGCGACCGCGGCACGCCGGTCACGCTGCTCGTCGTCACCGACGGCCGGCACTCGCATGCCAGCGCGGCGATCTCGCCGGAGGCACTGGCCGCGCTCCGGGAGCGGGAGCTGCGGGAGGCCGCCTCGCGGCTCGGGCTCGCCGACGACGCGGTCGAATGGCTGGGGATCGAGGACGGGACGGTCGGGGCAGCGGAGGACCGGCTGACCGCGCGGCTCGTCGAGTTGCTGCGGCAACTCCGGCCGGACGAGCTGTACGCGACCTGCGCGGAGGAGTCGCACCCCGACCACGCCGCCGTGGGCCGCGCTGCGCGCAGGGCCGTCGCGCAGGTGCCGGGCGCGACCCTGCTGGAGTACCCGATCTGGCTGTGGGACACCTGGCCGCTGCAGCGCGGCCGACGCCTCAACTCTGCCTGCGCCGCTCTCGCCCGCGCCCTGCCCGGACGCACGTGGGCGGTCAGTACCAGCCCGCTGGTCGACCGCAAGCTGTTCGCGCTCGCGGCGCACGCGTCGCAACTCGGGCGGCCCGACGGCGTGCCTTCAACACAGGAGTGGGCGGGGCTGCCCGAGCCGGTCCTCGCCGAGGCGTCGGGTCCGGTCGAGGTGTTCTTCCGCACCCGTCCGTCAGCCGGCTGAGCCCGCCTCGACGAAGGCCACCGCGACGGACACGCCGTCCACCGACACCCAGTCGAGGTGGACGGGGCCGAGGCCCGCGGCCACGGCGGCCAGCCCGCCGGTCAGCACCACCGGCGCGTCCCCCGAGCGGACGGCGATCTGGCGCCACGGCACCGGGCTGGACAGCCCGCCGACGCCGAGGGCCTTCCACACCGCCTCCTTGGCAGCGAGCCGCTCGGCGAAGGCGCGGCTGCGATCGGGTTCGGTGTCGCAGGCCGCCACCTCCTCCGGCGTGAACCAGCGGGTGGCGAACCGGCCACCCCGCGCCTCGAGCAACCGGGAGATCCGCGTGACGTCGACGACGTCGATCCCTACCCCGTGCAGGACCACGCCGGTCGCACTCCCGGTCAGTCCTGCGCCTGGTCAGCGATCAGGCGCAGGAATTCGTCCGCCACGAGCGCGCTGCCGGCCTCGTTGAGATGGCCGCCGTCGGTGGTGTATCCGGCGTAGAGCGCGGGCTGGCGCGTGCCGTCCGGGTCGGTGCCCTCGATCGCCGCGATGTCGAACAGCCGGTCAGCAGGGTAGGCGTCCCGGACCAGCGCGCTGTAGCGCTCCCTGGCGACGTTGTCGTCCTTGCCGAGCCAGGACTTGACCGTGCCCTTCAGCCCCGACGGCGCCACCATCAGCGGCGCGGTCGAGTGCAGGAAGGTCACCTGCGGGTAGTCGCGCTCGAGCTTGTCGAGCGTCGTCCGGTACGCCCGCGCCAGCGCGTCGACGTCCGTGCCGGCGTTGATGTCGATGTAGCAGAACTTCAGCACCGCGACCTCGACGTGTTCGCCGAGGCCGGAGCGCAGCAGCCGGTCGAAGTTCGCCAGCTTGCCGAGCGGGTCGCCGTTGTCGCCGATCCCGGTGTGGACGAGCGCTCCGGTCTGCGGTACCTCCGGCAACGGCCCGTCGAGCGGGAAGGACACCACGTGCGGTGAGCCCGCTGTGCGGTCGGCGGAGAGCGCCCCGACGCCGCTGAGGATGTTCTCACCCACCGACATGTGGCCGAAGAACACCCGCACCCGCGAAGCCCTCGCGATGAAGTCCTCGTCCGCGGCAGCGGTCGTGGCCGGTGTCGACGACACCGGTTCAGCCGTGGTCGGCGGCGCCACCTGCGTCCGCCGCGGGTCCCCCGTCGCGCAGCCGGTAACACCCGCCACCGCGCAGATCATCAGTGCGACCCCGAGCAGCCGCCCCCTCTGTCGTCCCATGATCCCCCCAATCACTGGCCCTCAACGCTACCTCGCGCCGCGCGCTGCCCCAACAGGCTGCGCAGCTCGGGACTGGACACCTTGCCGTTCGCGTTCAGCGGCAGCGCGGGCAGCAGGTGCACCGACGTGGGCACCATGTGCTTGGGCAGCACCCCGCGGAGGAAGGCGAGCAGTTCCGCGGTGTCCACGGTCGCCCCGTCCGCGGGGACGACGGCGAGCGCGACGGCTTCGCCCGCGTCCGCGTCCGGGAGCCCGACCACGGCGGCCTCCGCGACACTCGGGTGCGGCAGCACGGCCTCCTCGACCTGCTGCGGCGAGACCCGGTGCCCCCAGGACTTGATGAAGTTCTCGCTCCTGCCGACGATGAAGAGGTAGCCGTCCTCGTCGACGGTGGCGAGGTCGCCGGTGCGCAGGTCGCCGCCGGGGAACTTGGCCGCGGTCGCCTCCGGATCGCGGAAGTAGCCCGGCGAGATGTTCGCGCCACTCGCCCAGATCTCGCCCGGCACACCGGGACGGACCGGACGCCCGGCGTCGTCCAGCACCCGCAATTCTACTCCGGGGATGCCCCGCCCGATCGAACCCAGCTTGGCCTCCAGAACGGCTGGCGGCAGGTAGGACAGTCGCGCGGTCGCCTCGGTCTGCCCGTACATGACGAACAGCTCACTGGCCGGCTGCGCCGCCGCCAACTGCCGGATCAGGGCCGGGGCGAGGCGGCCACCGGCCTGCTGGACCAGCCGCAGGGACGGCAGCGGCCGGCTCGCGTAGCTGCTGGTCCGCAGCAGCAGCTGGAAGGAGGACGGCACGCCGGCGAACCCCGTGCAGGACTCCCGCGCGATCGCCTCCACTGCCGTCTCGGGGAACGTGAAGGTGTTGCAGAGCACGACGCTGCCACCGACGGAGAGGTGGGTGTGCAGCAGCGATGCGCCGAAGCAGTAGTGGAACGGCAGGATGACGAGCATGCGATCGCTGCGGCGCAGGTCGAGGTAGGCCACGATCGACTCGGTATTGGCCCGTAGGTTCGCGTGGGTGACCTGCACGGCCTTGGGCCGGGAGGTCGTCCCGGAGGTGAACATCAGGGCCGCGTTCGCCGCCGGGTCGGTCGCGCTGTCCGGCCAGGCGGACGGCCCGTCCGCCTCGAGGACGGCGTCGGTCACCAGCGGGACTCCGGGGAATGCCGAGCCGAGTCGGCGGTGGGTGCGCCGGTCCGCCATCAGGGCGGCACAGCCGACCCACGCGGCCTGGGCGGTGAGGTCACCGGGGGTGTTCTTCTCCGACAGCGGCACCGCGACCCCGACCTTCAGCGCCGCGAGGTAAGCGGCCACCCAGAAGAACGAGTTCGTGGCCAGGATCCCGATGCTCGCCCCCGGCGGAACACCGAGCCGGCCGAGCTCACCCGCGAGTCGCGCGGCGGCCGTCCGCAATTGTCCGTAGGTGTAGCGCCTGCCGCCGTCAATCACCGCAAAGTCATCCGGCGCCCCGGCCGCCAGCAGGTAGTCGCCGACGTTGGCGCCCCCCATTCCGCCAGCCATCAGTCCCCCTTCGGACCCGTTCAGCAGCGACGGAATGCATCAGACTGCCACCCGGGCCCTCCAACAACGCGACAGACTACAGTAGTCTTGCGCGGCCGGTGGTGGCGCCGTGCACAGCAAGCTCATTGGGGGCAACACAGCATGTTCAGGGGGGCAACATGGAATCGCAGGTGGCTGCGGATCTGAGGGAATTCATCCTGTCGGAGTACCTCTTCGGCGATGAGTCGCGAATGCCGGCCGACACCGACTCGCTGCTCGAGAACGGGGTACTCGATTCGACCGGGGTACTGGAACTCATCGAATTCCTCGAGGACAAGTACCGGATCAGCGTGGAGGATTCGGAGACGGTGCCGGAGAACCTCGGCAGTATCGCCAACCTCACCCGCTACGTCGTCGGGAAGATCGGCCGGGCTGCGGGGGTCGCGTGACCGTACCGGTCGACGCGTTCCTGCGTGAGTACGCCTGCCTGCCCGAGCCGCTCGGGGAGGACGCGGAACTGCGGGCGCTGCGGACCGCCGTCCTGATCGAGGACGTGTTCGGTGTGACGTTGTCCGACGAACAGCTCGACCCGGCCGTCCTCGGCGATCCCGGCGCGCTCCGCGCTCTGCTCGCCGGCGCGACCACCACCCCGGGCTGATGTGCGGCATCTGCGGTGTCGTCACCGCCGACGCGACGCCCGATCCGTCGCTGGTCGCAGCGATGATGGCCACGCTGAGCCACCGCGGTCCTGACGGCAGTGGCTACGTCATCGACCACGGGGCCGTGCTCGGCCAGACCCGGCTCGCGATCATCGACACGGTCGGGGGTGTGCAGCCGCTCGCCAACGAGGACGAGAGCCTCTGGGTGGTGTTCAACGGCGAGATCTTCAACTACCTCGAACTGGCCGAAGAACTCCGCGACCGGGGTCACCGCTTCCGCACCGCCAGCGACACGGAGGTGATCGTCCACGCCTTCGAGGAGTGGGGTGAGGACGCGTTCAACCGGTTCAACGGCCAGTGGGCGATCGCGTTGTGGGACCGGACTCGCCGCCGCCTCGTGCTGTCGCGCGACCGGCTCGGAGTGCGTCCGCTCTACTACCGGCTCACCCCGCACGGGCTCAGCTTCGCCTCCGAGGTGAAGGCCATCTTCGCCGACCCGGCCGTGCCCAGGCAGCTGGACCCGGCGGGCCTGCGCGAGGTGTTCACCGCCTGGTCGACCGTCGCCCCGCGAACGCCGTTCGCCGGCATCGCGCAACTGCCGCCCGGCCATGTTGCGACCTGGACGGCTTCCGGCTTCTCCTCCAGGTCCTACTGGCGGGCCGAGTTCCCGGCGCAGGGGTGCGAGCCCGGCCAGGACCTGGAGGAGAACGCCGCGGGCCTGCGTGAGCGGTTGATCCGGGCGACCCGGCTACGGTTCGAACGCAGCGACGTCCCGGTCGGCGCCTACCTGTCCGGCGGCATCGACTCCTCCGTGACCACGGCGGTGATCCGTAATTTCACGGACGCCCCACTGGACACCTTCTCCCTGCGGTTCGCGGACGCCGACTTCGACGAGGGCTGCTACCAGCAGTTGATGGCGCAGCGTCTCGGCACGACCCATCACGATGTCGTGGTCTCGGCGAGGGACATCGCCGAGGTCTTCCCCGATGTCGTGTACCACGCCGAGTCGCCGCTGCTGCGCTCGGCGCCCGCGCCGCTCTTCCTGCTCTCCCGGCTCGTCCGGCGCAACGGCTACAAGGTGGTCGTCACCGGCGAGGGTGCCGACGAGGTGCTCGGCGGCTACGACATCTACCGGGAGGCCCGGGTGCGGGCGTTCTGGGCGCGCGATCCCGCCTCCGCCCGCCGCGGCAGGGCGGCCGAACTGCTGTACCCCTGGATGGCGATGAATCCCAGCCAGGCGCCGGCGTTCGCCCGCAGCTTCTTCGGGATGGACCTCGACCTGGCCGACCCGGCGATGTCCCACCGGCCGCGCTGGAACACGACCGCAGCCCTGCAGTCGATGCTCACGGCCGGTCTGCGGGCGGAACTGGTCGCGACACCCGCGACTGATCTCGCCGCGGCGATGCCGGCGGCGGCCGAGACCTGGGATCCGCTGGCCCGTGCGCAGTGGCTGGAGCTGGCCACGCTGCTCCCGGGCTATATCCTCGCCTCGCAGGGCGACCGGATGCTCATGGCGAACTCCGTCGAGGGTCGCTTCCCGTTCCTGGACCCGGACGTGGTGGCCTTCGCCAATGCGCTGCCGGCGCGGCACAAGCTGTTCGGGCTCGAGGAGAAGTTCGTCCTCAAGCACGCCTTCCGTGACCTCGTCCCCGAGGAGATCCTGCGCCGGCCCAAGCAGCCCTACCGGGCGCCCGACGCGGCCAGCTTCTTCTCCGGCGGCACGCCGGACTGGCTGGACGACGTACTGTCGCCGTCCGCGCTGCTCGCGGCGGGCGTGTTCGAGCCGAGGCAGGTCGCGGGGCTCGTCCAGAAGGCGCGGGCGCGCAGCAGGCGCTTCGGCAACACCGACAACATGCGGATGCTCGCCGTGCTGTCCACGCAGTTGCTCCACCAGCAGTTCATCGCCGGCAATCCGGCAGGCCGGGGCGGGCCGCCTCCGGCGCCCGTCCACGTCTTCGACCTCCGCGAAAGGGGAACAGCATGACCACCTCAGGGCAATTCGGGCCCGCATCGCTGTCCATCGACCTGGCGGCCGAGGCCGATCGCATCTGCGACCGGCTCCGGTACTACCTGACCGCGACCAGGCGCAAGGGCGCCGTGGTCGCCCTCTCCGGCGGCATCGACTCCAGCGTGACCGCGGGGTTGTGCGTCCGCGCGCTCGGCAGCGACCGGGTCTTCGGCCTGCACATGCCCGAGCGCGCCTCCTCCCCGGAGACGATCGGACTGAGCACGTCGATCTCGGACGCCTTCGGCTTCGACTCGGTCGTCGAGGAGATCTCCCCCGCGCTGGAGGCCGTGGGCTGCTATCGCCGCTACGACGACGCGGTGCGGAAGGTCGTGCCCGGGTACGGGCCGGGCTGGAAGTCGAAGATCGTGCTGCCCGGCGTGACCGACTCCGACGTGCTGCGGATCTACTCCGTCGTCGTGGAGGACCCGGACGGCAACCAGAGCCGGCACCGACTGACGATGGAGGCCTACCTCGGGGTGGTCGCCGCGACGAACTTCAAGCAGCGGGTCCGCAAGATGATGGAGTACCACTACGCAGACCTGCTGAACTACGTCACCACCGGCACCCCGAACCGCCTCGAGTACGACCAGGGCTTCTTCGTGAAGCTCGGCGACGGTGCGGCGGACGTGAAGCCGATCGCCCACCTGTACAAGTCGCAGGTGTACGCGATGGCCGAGTACCTGGGCGTGCCCGAGGCCGTCCGCACGCGGCCGTCCACCACCGACACCTACTCGCTGGCGCAGTCGCAGGAGGAGTTCTACTTCTCGCTGCCCTACGCACGGATGGATCTGTGTCTGTACGGCAAGAACAACGACGTGCCGATCGAGGCCGTCGCCGAGGCCACCGACCTCACCGTCGAACAGGTCGAGCGGGTCTACCGGGACATTGACCAGAAGCGCAAGACCACGGCCTACCTGCACCTGCAGCCCGACCTGGCTGGCGATGTGCCGGAGATTGCCCATTCGCTGTCCGGCGAGGGGTGAACCGCGGCTCCCTGTACTTGCGCCGCTGAGCACAGGAGACTGTGCAGTACGGCGGGAATGAGGTCGGCCGAACGTCGAAAGGGGGGTTGCCGTGTCGATGAATGAATGGCTCGTCGGCCGCTACGCGTCGAGTCGTGGTTCCGTCCGCCGCCTGATCCAGAAGTACGTCACTGACAGCGAGGGCGGACAGAACTACTCAACGAGCCTGCGCGAGATCTACCGCAGGTACTACGGGGTGGAGATCGGCCTGTACACCATGGGGGGCTGCTTCGTGCCGTACGCCTTCGGCAGGAACACCGTGATCGGCCGGTACACCTCGGTGGCCATGACCGCCTTCGCCGCGACCGACAACCACCCCATGCACCACAAGTCCATGCACGGGTTCTTCTTCAACCCCGAACTGGGCCTGGTCGACCGTGATTCCGAGTTCATCCCGCTGGAGATCGGCAACGACGTATGGCTCGGCCACAACTCCATCATCATGCCGGAGGTCGCCACCATCGGGGACGGGGCGGTCGTCGCCGCGGGCGCTGTCGTGAACAAGAACGTCCCACCGTACGCTGTCGTCGTGGGCAACCCGGCGAGGGTGGTGCGCTACCGGTTCGACCCGGAGACGATTGGCAACCTGCTGGCGGAGCGGTGGTGGGAGAAGGACATCTCGGAACTCAGGGAACACCTGTCAGACTTCACCGAGGCGCACGGCGCGGCCGGGGCCACCGAGGCGATTCTGGAGGCGCCACCGCCGGTGCCCGGTCCGGTGCCGGACGGCTCGTGAGGGTGAGCAGTGGTTCTTCGGGGGGGAGGAAGCCGGTGACGGGCAACCTGACGGGCGAGGAGCGGGGGGAGGAGGTCACCCAGGTGGTCGGTGACGAGGCTCCCGCGAGCCCGCAGAGCCCGGTCGAGGAGGAGTCCGTCGGCCGGCAGGCCGCCCGCGGCGTGCTGTGGATGACCGCCCAGAAATGGGTGGCCCGTGCCGGCGGACTGATCACGATCACGATCCTGACTCGCCTGCTCCAGCCCGAGGACTTCGGCCTGATCGCGATCGCCTGGACCCTCGTCACGCTCACCTACGTGCTCTCGGACATGGGCTTGGCCACATACATCATCCAGGCCGACGAGGTCGACCACGCAAGCCTCAGCACCGCGTTCTGGGTCTCGCTGATCGTCGGGGTCTCCCTGGGCGGGGTGATCTTCCTCGCCGCGCCACCGCTGGCCGCGGCGCTGGCTGAGCCGGCGGCGTCGCCGATCCTGCAGGCGATGGCCGGACTGGTCCTGGTGATCGCGGCGTCGTCCGTGCCCCTCGCCCTGCTGCGCCGGCGGATGGCGTTCCGCAGACTCGCCGTGCAGGAGGTCACCGGTTCGCTGATCGCCCAGGTGGTGGCGATCATCGCCGCGTTCGGCGGCCTGGGCGTCTGGGCGCTGGTCCTGCAGTTGCTCGTGGGTCAGGTGATCACCTCCGTGCTGATGTGGGTGTCCGCGCGCTGGCGGCCGACCACGGAGTTCTCCCGGGCCGAGTTCCGGACCATGATGGGCTTCGGCGTCCAGGTGGTCGGCAACGGGCTGGTCGGGGTGTTCCGCGGCTGGGCGGAGACCGGGATCATCGTCGCGGGGCTCGGCATCAGGGAACTCGGCTACTTCAACATCGCGCAACGCCTCGTCCAGACCGCGGCCGACCTGTCCGGGTCGGCGCTGTTCCCGGTCTCCACGGTGGCCTTCGCCAGGTCCAATTCCTCCCTGGAGCGGCTGCGGGCAGCGCACGTCCGGGCCATCGGGCTCTCCCAGACCGTCGTCACGCCGCTGATGGTGTACATCGCGGTGAGCGCGAGCCTGCTGGTCCCGTTCTTGTTCGGCGCGGAATGGACGCAGAGCGCGGAGATCGCCCAGTTCCTCGCCGTCGCCGCTGCGCTGTCGTTCGGCACCAACGTCGACCACGGACTGCACAACGGCGTCGGGCGTCCCGGCCGCTGGCTCGGCTTCGCGACCTCGATCTTCGGCGTCTCGGTCGTCCTGATGCTGGTCGCTGTGCCCCACGGCGCGGTGATGGTGGCGGTGGCCTTCGTCGGCACGGCGCTCGTGGAGGCGATCGGCCGGTGGCTGTTCGTCGGCACGCTCCTGGAGCAGGGGCCGCTGCAGACCGCCCGTCCGTTCCTGCTCGTGCTGCCGGCCGCGGCGGCGTCCGCTGCCGGCGGGCTGCTCGCCATGCGGTTGCTCGCGGGTGCCCCCGTCCTGGTCACGCTCGCCGTGACCGGCCTCGTCGTGGTGCTGATCCACGCCGGCGTGACCCGGCTGCTCACCCCCGGCGTCTGGACCGACCTGCTCTCCCTGCTGCCGGCGCGGTTGCGGCGTGGTACGCCGGTCACCGTCGTGGACGCGGGCCCTGAGGCGTGAGGGGAGGCCTGCGATGACCACGCGACGGCTGCTCTGGGTGACGATCCGCCGCTGGTACGTCGTGCTGCTGGGCCTCGCGCTTACCGTTGGCGTCTGCCTTGCCGTCCGATCCGCGGCGTCCACGGTGTACTGGTCGCGGACGGTCGTGACCGTCCTCCAGCCGCACGAGAACCCCCTGCACAACGAGGACAGTTCGCTGGTCGGGCTGGCATCGTCCCTTGTGATCCGGGCCAACGGTGGCCCGGTCACCACCAAGACGTCGTCGTCGGAGACCACGCTCTACGGAGAGGGCGTCATCGACGGCAGCCGGGTGCGTCTGCGTGACGTCGGCAGCCAGTGGACGAGCTCGATTCCCGACCCGGTGATCTACGTCGAGGCCGTCGGGCCGTCCGAACAGGTGGTCGCGGACCGGGTCGACGCGATGGTCGATGCGCTGCGGACCGACCTCGACACCATCCAGACCGACCTGGCCGTCGATCATCGGAGCCTCGCCTTCCTGCAGGTGACGCCGGAGCGGCCGACCGTCACGCCGGTCTCCGGCGACCGGACCCGAGCCGTGGCCGCCAGCGCACTGCTCGGCCTGGTGCTCACGGCCATCGCGTTGGCTTTCGTGGACCGCCGCTGGCCGGTGCCCGACCGGGCCCGCGCGGGCGCCCAGTCAGCCTGACTCGGTGACGGCGGGCGCGGGCGCCGCGGGTGTGGCGTGTTCGCGGGCCATTCTGCGGGCAATCCGGAAGTAGGCGCCACTCATCCCCACGAGCAGGAACAGGCAGCACGCGGCCTGTGGAAAAGAGAGCGCGTCGAAGAAGGCGAAGGCGACGGCGCCGGAGGCGATGCCGGCCATGATGCCGGTCGTCAGGTCGCGGTCGCGGCCCTCTGGCAGCAACCTGCCCGCCCGCCGGGCCACCACCATCGCCGTGACGAACAGCCCCAGCATCGCGAGGATGCCGAGGATGCCGGCCTCGATGACGAACTGCAGGTACATGTTGTCGAGAATCCAGTAGCGCGGCAGGAACGTGCCGAGTCCTCTGCCAAGCAGTGGACTGCGCTCGATGAACTCCATCGCGACGGCGTAGGAGTTCGTCCGCGACTGCACGCTCGGGTCGTCCGACAGGCTCACGAACAGGCCTCGCAGCGTGCCGACCAGGCCGGGGACGGTGAGGCCCATCACGCCCACGAGAACCACGGCGACCACGGCGCCGATGATCCGCCAGAGCCGCGGCAACGCGGGGGCGATCACCAGCATCCCGACGGCGACGCAGAGGATCGCCGTACGCGACAGGCTCAGCAGCACGCCGACCAGGATCAGCCCGGCCGGCACGAGCAGCGTCACCCGCTCCCGGATGCGCGAACGCACGTCCATGATCGCGACGGGCAGGATCATGCTGATCAGGGCGGCGAACTCGATCGGGCTCGTCGCCGTGCCACTCGGCCGGGTCAGTCCCTGCCGGTCCTCCAGGGACAGCCCGCCGCTCTGGGTCAAGCCGGGGATCGAGATCCGGTCGACCCACAACTGCCCGGTGACGAACTGGAAGATCGCGAGCGCGGCAATGGCTGCGCCACCGATCACGAGGAAACGCACCAGGACGTGCATGCGCTCGGTCGTCCGGATGCCGTCGTTCGCCACGAGGGTAATTCCGAGAAGGCTGATCAGGCGAAGCATCGACCCGTCTGCGGGGGAGATCTCATCGGCGGGGAGCGGCCGCATCATCGCCCAGATGTACGCGAGCAGGACGGCGGCCAGCAGCGCGAACACGGCCCAGCGGACGGGCTGCACGTCGGGGTCGTAGACAGCCGTACGGTGCAGGTGGTGCCAGCACCACCACAGGAAGGCGACGAGGCCGATCAGGTTCGCCGGTGCCCCCACGCCGCCGAGCTGCGCGATCACCAGCGGCGACGGCAGGGCCAGCAGCAGCACGAGGAAGGCACACAGCCACGTGACCGCGTCCGCACCGCCGGGACGGAACGTCGAGGTCGGCGCGAAGCTGGAGTGCGACACCAGCGGTTCCGTTCAGGACGTGCGGGACAGGACGAGCGGTTCTTCGCCGTCCACCAGGCCCGGCAGCGGCTCGTCCCGGACGGAGGCCTCGCCCGGCGGCTCGCCCGGCGCGGCCTTGGGGTGGGCGGGCTCGCGCCTCGGTCGCCGGCGGACGGGGGCGGGAGCCGGGGTGGCGGTCGCCTCAGGCTCCTTGCCGGTGGCGGCCCCGGGTTCGTCCTGGGTGCCGGCCCCGGGTTCCGGCGCGGCGTCGGCCACGGGCGACTCCCCCTCGGCCACCGCGGGCTCCGCGGGCTCCGCGGGAGCCTCCGGCGCCGGCTCCGCGACCACGTCCGGCGTCGTCGCACCGGGCTCGGCCGCGGTCTCGACCGTCTCCGCCGGGTCAGCCGCCGACAGCTTCTGCTGCCGCTTGCGCCGGCGCCGCCGGGCCGCACCCAGGCCGTCGACGAGAGCGACGAGGAAGATGCTCAGCACCAGGACGACGGCGGACACCACCAGCGAGAGCCGCATCTGCGACTTGTTGTCCACCGTCGGGGTGTTCGCCTCGGTGAGCACCATCGTGCGGATCTCCGCGCCGGCCGACACCGAGAGCTTGTCCTGTACGGCACTGAAGCGGTTCTCCAGTTCGTCGCTGAGGTAGTGCACGCCGGCCACGGCGTCACCCGCCGTGGGGGCGCTGACCGAGAGCACGAGGATCGGCCCGTTCGAGAGCGGGTCGGCCGCGACGCCGTAGGTCGACCCCGGGAACTTCGCCGCAAAGTCCTCCTGGACCGCGTCGCTCGACATCACGCTCATCAACACGTCCCGCGCCTGGCCGAGTTCGCCGAGGAAGATGAGCGGGTTGCCGTCCGTGCCGTTCGGCGAGATCTTCTCGATCGAGCTCTTCGGCGGGATCAACACGGTGCTGCCGACAGCCTGGTAGCGGGGACCGACCTCCTGCCAGACGGAGTAGCCCGAGAATGCGGCCAGTGCCAGACCGAGGACGAGCAGGTACCAGCGACGCAACAACGCCCGGGTCAGGTCCTTGAGCAGCATGCAGTGTCTCCCCCACTGGACGGATTTGCTAGGTCGAGTCCGGTACAAGTGTGCCAGAAGTGCCCAAGACGACAGGGCCGGTCAGCGGCAGCGGGCATGGTGCAGGCGTCGCGCCCGTTGTGGTCAGAGCTTGATCTTGTAGATGTGGTAGTCGTACTCGTGGGCGAAGCTGTCCGAGAACGACCCGTTCGCCACGGTCAACGACCGGCCCTCACCCACCACCTCCACACTCGTACCCGACACCCCGGCCGGCAACGCGAACGACCGACCACCCGTCGTCCCATCCGTCATCGCGAACACATACGCATACCCGCCATACGTCTTCAACATCGTGTCCAGACCAGACCCGAACTCCCACTGATACGACTGCGTGTTCAACACCCGCGCCAAGCTCTGCACAAGATTGTTCACCTCACCCATCGCCTGCACCTGCGCATACCCACAGAACGAACTACCCTTCGTCTGCGCATCCCGCACCACAGCCGACGAACGACAATCACCCGTGAACGACTGGTTGAACCACATCAACCCCCGCGCCTCATTGATCACCGAGTTCATCGCCGCACCCTTCAACTGACCCGGCGTGATATAACCCACATGCGCCTGCCCCGACAACCCATTCAGATTCTCCAGGAACATCCACCGCGGCTTCAACGACCCATCCGACGCATCCCGAATCGTCAAACCATTCACAGCCCTGCCATAACTCGACGACGTCCGACACGTCGACAACGGCACCGGATCCGCATACAACGTCCCCCGATACGGCGTCCACGAACAGAACGGAATCGTGTACCAATACATATCCAACGACGACACATCAGGCAAATTCACATACCGCTCCTGATCCGCCTTCCCCATATCCGAACCAATCACCAACTGCGTGTAATTCGCATACGTGAACTTCCCGCTGTCGGCCCACCTCTTCCGGGCGTCGGTGAGGATCCGGGTGCCCTTCGCCACGCTGAACCGCCCGTCGGCTTCGTCGTCGAGGAAGACCCCCGGCCAGTTCGCGGAGGAGTCGGTGAACGTGTCGTTGAGCTTCGAGCCGAGCCAGCACGCTCCGTTGCGCTCGAACAGGCCGAAGTCGGTGCCCTCCCACATGCCGATGTAGAAGTTCAGGCCGTGCGCCTTGTCCCACTTGGCCTCGGCGTCGTTCGACATGCCGTTGTACCAGATCCCGATCGGGAAGAACGACGGGTCGGTCCAGCCCTGCGCGTCCGCGAACTTCGCGTAGTACGCCGGGCCGCCCTCCCAGGGGATCCGCGGCAGGTCGAGGGACGGTCCCGCGTCCGCGTCCGTGGCGGCGGACGGCCGCAGCGGGCCGCAGTACGCCTCGTTGGAAGCCGGCGCGGGCGTCGTCACGTCCGGTGCCGGCGCGGGCGCGGTGCAGGCGGTCGTCGCCAGCGCGAGGGTCACCGCGACCGCCGCCGCGGCCCGCCACCGGCTCACGGCGCTTCCACCGGCCGGTGCCGCACCCGCGAGATCACGAGCTTGACCCGGTCGAGCCCACCCTTTCCGAGCACCTTCATCACGACGGCCTTGCCACCCGCGCGGACGGCGTCCCGTGCGGTCCTCGCGGGAGCGAGCACCGCCGCGTCCAGCAGCACCCGCGACCGGCTGGGCTCGGGCACGTCGGCCAGGAGTCCGGGGAAGCGGGCGTGCAGCCCGCGCGGGGAGACCAGGCGCCCGTGCACGCGGTTGCTGACGTTCGTGCCGTGCACCACCTGCAGCCAGGCGGGCGGGCCGCCCACCTCGACCACCGGCATGTGCTGGCCGAGCAGCACGTGCCAGTCGTGCCAGCAGGTCACCGGCTCGTCCCACGTCTCCCGGACGGAGCAGAAGGCGTTGTTGCGGTCGACCCGGAGGTACAGCCTGTCGCCGCTGCGGATGACGCCGTTGGTGAGGTAGACGGCCTGCCGGGAACCGGCTGGCCGCGGCGCGGCCTGCAGTCGGGCCACGAAGTCACGCGCGAGGCCGTCGTCGTTGTCGAGGTTGGTGGTCAGCAGGAGTTCCCGCCGCTCGCCGACGACGTCGGCGATGTCCGCGCGCAGGTCCTCCGCGCTCACCGCCGTCCGGTACAGCGGACGGTAGAGGCCTTCGGCCTCGTGGGCGGCGATTCCCTGCAACAGCCACTCGGGGCTCTCGGTGTCGACGTAGACCAGCCAGTGGAAATCCTGCACGGTCTGCGCCCTGACCGACGGCACGGTGTAGGTGGTGAACAGCTCCCAGCGCGTCTGGAGCCAGCCCTCGCGCGCCCGGATCAGGCTCTCCGGCCCCGGGGTGGGCAGGTTGAACCGGGTGAGCAGGACGTGGGTCACCGCCGCGGTGGCCGCCTCATCTGCTGGAGACATCACGCTCCCATCCGGGCCGGTCGGAGCCCGCGAGCCCCACCTGCACCCTCGCCAGGCCCGCGAAGGCCGCGTACACCGCTGCGTCCGCCGCGCTGCGCGGGCCCCGGATCGAGCGGACCAGCGCGACGGCGGTGCGCCCGGTCGTCGGCCCGTCCGGGTGCTCGGCGTTGGCCCTCGCCCCCCGCCGCAGGGTGCGGGCGAGGTTCGCCGCGTCTCGCGGGAGCCGCACCACCACCGGCTCGGTCCGGATCACGGCCTTGCGCTGCGGGGGAAACAGCCGGTCCACGAACAGGTCGTCGGCAGTCAGCGGCGGAAACTCCGCGAAGCGGGTGTGCCCGCACTCGTTGACCCCGTACGCCCCAGCGCCCCACAGGGCACTGTCCAGACCGGCGACCCGCCCCCGCGCCCGGTAGTACGCGTGCACGAGGCGGGTGGCGCTCTCCCGGTCGTAGCTCGCGGACGGGCGCGCGGCCTCGAGCAGGGGCGCCCCGTCCTCCCCGGTCTCGGAGAGAGCCGCGAAGACCGCCCGCACGGCGGCAGGACTGATCTCGATGTCGGCATCGAGGTAGAGCCGCGGCCACCGGGTCGCGACCCGGTCGCCCTCGTTCAGCGCAGCCACCTTGGAGGCGGCCGCGACCTCCACGACGGTCACGCCGGCGAAGGACCGGGCGATGTCGGCCGTCGCGTCGGTCGTCCCGTTGCAGACCACGATCACCTCCACGCCCGGCTCCCCGACGAGTTCGCCGAGGGAGGCCAGGGTGCGCCCGATCACGCTGGCCTCGTTGTGCGCGGGGATGATCACCGCTCCCTGCACCCGGTCGGGTGGGTCGGCCTCCGCCTGCGGCAGGGAACGCCAGGAGTTCCGGTCGGCGACCGCGCGGACGGCATCGGCATGTCCCGGCTTGCCGGCGCGCAGCAGTTCGGAGAGCAGGACGGCCCCCCGGTACGCCGTCGCGTAGGCCGGCCCGTGGTACTTCTCCACGTAGCGCACCCGGTTCACCGCCATCAGCGCGGTGAGCTGGGGTGGTCCGCCCGACCCGCCCTGTTCGTGGCGCACGACGGCGGCCGGCTCGAACCAGATCTCGTCGCCAGCGGCGCGCACCCGGCGCTGGAAGTCGGTCTCCTCCGAGTACAGGAAGAACTGCTCGTCCCACGGGCCGAGCGCGGCGGCCACGTCGGCGCGGATCAGCAGCGCGGCGCCGGACGCCCAGTCGACGGGGTGCGCGTAGCAGTAGTGAGCGGGGTCCGCGTCGATGTCGGACAGGAGGGCCGAGCGGTCGCCGAACCTCGACCCCAGGGCAGCGTCGCCGAGCGCGCGGACCACGGAGGGCTCCCGCCGCAGGGACGGGAACAGCCCGCCGTCCGCGTCCCGGACCACGGGCGCCACGACCCCTGCACCAGACCGGTCGAGCCGCGCCAGCATGGCCCGCAGCGCTCCGGGATCGAGGGTGAGATCGGGGTTCACCACCAGGATGTGCTCGCCCGCCGGCACCAGCGCCATGGCGACGTTGATACCGCCGGCGTAGCCGAGGTTGCCGCCGCTGGGCGCCACCGTCACGTCCGCGTGCGCCGCGAGCTTCGCCGGGGTGCCGTCGGTCGAGGAGTTGTCCGCGACCACGACCCGCAGCGCCACGTCCGCGGCCTGCGCGCGCAGCGAGGCGACCAGGGCGTCGACATCGTCGGAGTTGTTGAAGGTCACGACCACAGCGGCGACCTCGGCCGGCGCGTCCCCGGTCACGAAGCCGCCCGAACCCGCCGGGCGGGTGGCAGTTCCTGTGGCCGCACCTGCCCGCGCCGGTACGGCCGGCGCGGCGACGGACGTGAGCTTCGCCGCCTGGGTCTCGACGAACGCCGGTGGACCCTGGACGAGGTAGCGGCGCGCGAGCCGCCGGGGTTCGAGGGCGAGCCGCCACGCCCATTCCATGCCCGCGTCCACGGCCCAGCGGGGGGCTCGTGCCATCCGGCCGGCGAGGAAGTCGACCACGGCGCCGAAGGCCAGCAGCACGTCCGCACCCGTGGCGACGGCGTTCTGCTCGATCCACAGTTCCTGCCGCGGCTTGCCGAGGCCGACCACGAGGATCTGCGCCCCGCTCTCCCGGACCTCCTCGGCGAGGGCGAGGGATGCGGCCGGGTCGGTCACCTGGGCGCGGGACGGCGACCACGCGCCAGCCACCGCGAGCCCCGGACGGTCGCGCTCGAGCGCTGTGAGCAGCAACCCGCGCGTCTCCTCGGAGCCGCCCAGGAAGCCCACCCGGACGCCGTCTGCCTCGGCCCGGTCGAGGATCGGGCCGATCAGGTCGCTGCCGGCCAGGCGCGGCCAGGCCACGCCCGTCAGCCGTTTGGCCTTGTCCGCGATCGGCGCGCCATCGATCAGGTTCAACCACTCCACGCTGCGGCCGAGGGCACCGTGCCAGGCCCCCCGGTTGCCGAAGTGGTGGATGTGGTCGAGGTTGATGGACGCCACGCCGAGTGGCGGCAGCCCGGCCCCCACGCGCTGCTGGATCGCGTCCAGCGCGTCGGCCTCGTCGACGAGTTCCGTCCGCACTCCGGAGACCACAAGATGACTCGAGCTCCTCACGCTGCCCCCTGCCCCAGGTCGCTCGCTGTCCGCCCGGTGGCCCGGACAGGCACTCCCCTAGGCTACGGGGGCACGCTGACGACGCACCACCGCACGGACGGAAACTGCGGCCGGACACAGGTCCGGGAACGCCGGGAGCCCGCCGCTGCACGAGGCAGCAACGGGCTCCGGTGTTCTGACCGAGGGCGGGTGGGCGCCCGTTGTGGTCAGAGCTTGATCTTGTAGATGTGGTAGTCGTACTCGTGGGCGAAGCTGTCCGAGAACGACCCGTTCGCCACGGTCAACGACCGGCCCTCACCCACCACCTCCACACTCGTACCCGACACCCCGGCCGGCAACGCGAACGACCGACCACCCGTCGTCCCATCCGTCATCGCGAACACATACGCATACCCGCCATACGTCTTCAACATCGTGTCCAGACCAGACCCGAACTCCCACTGATACGACTGCGTGTTCAACACCCGCGCCAAGCTCTGCACAAGATTGTTCACCTCACCCATCGCCTGCACCTGCGCATACCCACAGAACGAACTACCCTTCGTCTGCGCATCCCGCACCACAGCCGACGAACGACAATCACCCGTGAACGACTGGTTGAACCACATCAACCCCCGCGCCTCATTGATCACCGAGTTCATCGCCGCACCCTTCAACTGACCCGGCGTGATATAACCCACATGCGCCTGCCCCGACAACCCATTCAGATTCTCCAGGAACATCCACCGCGGCTTCAACGACCCATCCGACGCATCCCGAATCGTCAAACCATTCACAGCCCTGCCATAACTCGACGACGTCCGACACGTCGACAACGGCACCGGATCCGCATACAACGTCCCCCGATACGGCGTCCACGAACAGAACGGAATCGTGTACCAATACATATCCAACGACGACACATCAGGCAAATTCACATACCGCTCCTGATCCGCCTTCCCCATATCCGAACCAATCACCAACTGCGTGTAATTCGCATACGTGAACTTCCCGCTGTTGACCTGGGCGGTCTGCATGTCGCGGATCAGGTTCAGGCCGGACGAGACGCTGTAGCGGCCGTCCGCCTCGTCCTCGAGGAACACGCCCGGCCAGTTGGTCGAGGAGTCCTTGAACGTGCTGTTTAGCTTCGAGCCCACCCAGTAGACGCCGTTGCGCTCGAACAGGCCGAAGTCGGTGCCCTCCCACATGCCGATGTAGAAGTTCAGGCCGTGCGCCTTGTCCCAGGCCACCTCAGCGTCGGTGGAGACGCCGTTGTACCAGATCCCGACCGGGAAGAACGACGGGTCGGTCCACTTGGCCGCGTTGCTGAACTTCGAGTAGTACGCCGGGCCGCCCTCCCAGGCGATCCGGGGCAGGTTCAGCGTGCCGCCGCTGTTGGACACGGGCACCGTCGGGGTGGACGTGGCGCTCGCCGTCGCCGTGGGGCTGGCGCTCGCGGTCGGGCTGGCGCTCGCGGTGGGGCTGGGACTCGCCGTCGGGCCCGTGCTCGGCGTCGGAGTGGGCGTCGGCACGGTCGCGGTACTGGAACCCGTGCCGGCGACCACGACATCGACCAGGTAGCTGGCCGTGGTGCGCTTCGACGCGAACTTCTGGCGCTTGGAGTGCGTGTACACGCCACCCTTCTTGGCCACCGACAGGCCGCTCTGGGTGTACGCGCTCTTGAACGCGCTCCTGCTCACGGCGAACCGCCCGTCCTTGGCCAGGTAGCTCACGACGTAGGTCTTGCCGGCCTTCAGCGTCACCGGCTTGGACAGCCCCGCGGTCTGCCAGCCGACGTGCGACGTCTTGGGGAAGGTGACGCGGGCGAGGAGCTTGCCGCTGGAACTCCACAGCGAACCGGCGTAGGCCTTCTTCTGCTTGGCGCTGCGGTAGAACTGCAGCGCGAGAACCGTCCGGTCGGTCGAGCTGGAGAACCGCACGCCGAGGTTGACCGATGACTTGCTGGTGCTGGCGGCGGTCGTCGGCTTCGACGACTCGCTGAACAGCCCGATCAGCTGGGTCGGCTCGGCAGCTGGGACGGCGACCGGGGCAGCTTCCGCAGGCACGGTGACCGCAGCCGGTACGACGAGGCCCAGTCCGCTCGCGAGTACACAGGCGAGCAGTGTTGCCCCGTGCCTCTGAGAGGCGGCCCTCCGACGAGGCGAGCCCTGCGTACTTGCTCGACTTCCGGAAAGGGAGAAGCGCATGATGGGTCGATCTTCCTGAGAGACAGCAAGGGTCGAGACGCCATCCCCCCAGGGCGTTTCCTGAGAAAGAGTACTGGATCTTCTCAGTTTCGGTCAAGTTTGGGCTCCGCGTGGGCCGTTCCGCTGGGTGGATGCCGAGACTTCCCAGCTCCCGACGGATGGCCTACACTCACGACATCTGGTGCTGCTGGCGCGGATCTTGTCTTGGGGGGGACATGAAACTTCGAACGTCCGACGTTACTTGGCGCGAGATCGATGGCGATCTCGTGGTCCTGGATCTGAGATCCTCCACCTATTTCACAGCGAACGGCGCTGCCGGCGTGCTGATGAAGCAACTCGCGGAGGAGCGGACGGACGTCCAGCTGCAGCAGTCGCTGGTCGACGAGTACGGCATCGCGCAGAGTCAGGCAGCAGAGGATGTGCGGGCGTTCCTCGATGATCTCGAGCGCGCCGGCCTGCTCGAACAGCCGGTGGCCGGCTGACGGATTGAGTGTCCGGCCGCGATCCGGCGGTCCGGGTTATGGGTTTCGACTCCCGGGGGGGAGGGGGTGAAGAGATGCAGAAGACCTATGAGGCACCGCGGCTGACCGCGATCGGCTCACTCACTGAGCTGACTCTTGGTGGTCGCGGCAACGGGCATGACGACTCGTTCCTGTGGTTCCACTGGGGTTCCTGAACTGACAGGGTTGGGGCCGCCGGGGTTTCCCGGCGGCCCCGAATCATCTCCGGCGAAGTGAAGGAGCCGACATGTCCGGAGCGGTCTCGGTCGACCGGTTCGTTCGCTGTGACCCGCTCGAGGTGGCGGTCGGCTGGATCTACGGGCTCGAGCCCGCAACCGACCTGCCGCGCGAGACGCCGGCACCGCGCGCTGCTCTCGCGGCCGCCCTGCGGCCGGCCCTCCAGGCCGGGCCCTGCTACGTGACGTTCTCCGGCGGACGCGACTCGTCCGCCGTGCTCGCCGCCGCCACCGCGCTCGCCCGCGCCGAAGGCCTCGAGCCCCCCGTCCCCGTGACCCGCGTGTATCCGGACATTCCCGCTACCGACGAGTCCAACTGGCAGCGGCGGGTGATCGACCACCTCGGCCTGAAGGACTGGATCCGCCTGGAGTACCGCGACGGCGAGACCGACCTGCTCGGCGAAGCCGCGCAGGAGGGCGTGCGCGCCGACGGCTTGCTCTGGCCTCCGGCCGTGCACACCCACCGGGCAATGTTCTCCCGGCTGGGCGGCGGTTCGCTGCTCACCGGGGAAGGCGGGGACGCCGTGATCGGGCCGCGGCGCGGTACGGCGTTGGCTGCTCTTCGGCGTGGCCGGCTGAACCCGGCCACGCTGCGCGCCGCGGTCGGCGCCGCCCTGCCGCGTCCTCTCCTCGAGCGCCGGCTGGTCCGGCGGGCCATGGACACCCCGCACAGCCGCTGGCTCCGTCCTGCCGCGATGGCCCGGCACGCCCGCCGGCTGGCCGCGGACGAGGCGCAGGAGCCGCTGCGGTTCGACGCGGGCACGTGGTTCCTCACCCGTCCACGCGCGTTCCACGCGCTCGTGCACAACCACGCCGCCGTGGCCTCCGGCTTCGGGTTGCGCGTGGTCGAGCCACTGCTCGATCCCGGGTTCATCGCCGCGCTCGCACGCTGGGGCGGAGCCTGGGGCCCCGGCGGCCGAACGGCGATGATGACCGCGCTGTTCTCCGACCTCCTGCCGGCGGCGGTGCTCGAGCGCACCAGCAAGGCGGCGTTCAACCTCGTCTACACCGGGCCGGCGACCCGCGAGTTCGCCCAGTCGTGGGACGGCACCGGCGTGGACCACGACCTCGTCGACGCAGAGCAGCTACGCGCAGTCTGGTTGTCCGAGACCCCCACGATGTCGGCCGGCGTGCTGCTGCACGGCGCGTGGCTCGCCGCGCAGGGCGCTGAATGATGGCCGAGGACAACCGCCGACTGCCGCGGATCCCGCTCGCCGAGTGGCCGGAGTTGTGCGCTGCGCTCGCCGTCGCGGGCTTCGTCGAGGTCGGTCTCCGGGTGACCACGCTCCCCCGGCTCGCGCGCGCCCTCGGCACACCGCTGAGCGTGTCGGAGCCGGGGACGGGGGAAGCCGTGGCAGAGCCCCAGGAGCCTGTCGCCCTGCCGGCGTCGGCGGAACGCCAGGTGCGGGCGACGGGCCGCATCCTGCGGCACTGGCCGTTCGGGGACACCTGCCTGCGGCAGGCGCTGATCAGCGGCCAGCGAATGCGCCGGCTCGGCCCCACGCTCCACGTGGGCGTGGCGAAGCTGGACGGCGAGATCCGCGCCCACGCCTGGCTGGTCGTCCGGGGCGGGGTGGTGGATCCGCGCTACGCCGCGTCCTCCTACCGCACGCTCACCGCCGTACCCAATACATTCACCGCATGACCCATTCCGCCCACCTCTACGGCCTCTCCGTGCGTTCGGACGTGCCACTGCACCAGGACCGGCCGGCGCCGGCCACCACGGACGCCGATATCGTGATCCGGCTGGGTGCACCGGTCGCCGACCTGTCCGAACGGCCGGAGGGCCGCATCCTGCTCGACCTGAACATGGATCGGCAGTACTTCACCGCCGTCGCCGTCGAGGACGGCTACCGGCTGCGCTTCTACGGCACCTGCGACGTGCTGATCGACGCCGACCTGCGCGCGGCGGTCATCCACCCGGTCCCCGAGGCCGACCCCGACCTGCTTCCGGTCCTCGCCGGCGGCACGCTGCTGGCCTTCATCCTCTCCATGCGGAGTGAGGCAGTCCTGCACGCGAGCGCCGTGCAGGTCGGCGACTCCGCACTGGCGTTCGTCGGCTACTCCGGCATGGGCAAGTCGACCATGGCCACGCTGCTGTGCGCGGACGGGGCCACGCTGATCACCGACGACCTGCTGCGCCTCGACCTGCGGCACCGGCCACCGACCTGCGCGCTCGGCGCGACCGAGCTCCGGCTGCGCAAGGCCGCCGGCGACCTGGCGGCCCGCTTCCCGGTCACGCCGGGCCACCGGGTCACAGCAGACGCGCGGGACGCCCTGTCCATCCCGATCTCGACCACGCCCGACCTGCCGCTCGCCGCGATCGTCGTGCCGCAGCCCGACCGGGAACTCGACCTGGCGCAGGCCCGGGTCGAGCGGATGGACCCGATGGCTGCCTTCCTGCTGCTCACCCGGTTCCCGCGGCTGCTCGGCTGGCAGGACGAGGAGGTCCTGCGCCGCCAGTTCCAGCAGCTCGGCGACATCGTGGAGTCCGTCCCGGTCTACACCGCGCACCTGCCCTGGGGCCCGCCGTTCCCGGACGAGATCCCCGGAACCGTGCTGCGGGCCGTCGGCCTGGCCTGAACCGCCGCTCAGGCCCATCCCGGGTCGTCGGTGGCCTGTTGTACCGCGGTGAAGTACTGCTCGACCGTCGCGGCGTCCGCGGGCACGATCGGCGGCTCGGGTTCCGGCCGCAGCCGCTGGCCGACTCGCGTGACGGAGTTGCGGGCCATCGACCCCGCCGTCCACAGCAGGCCGGGCCGGACGCCCATCGCGATCCGGCGCGGCATCGAGGAGTCGCCGCGAACCGCGACGGCCGGCCAGCGGGTGTCGACGGCCGCCAGCGCCCCCTCGAACGCCCGGGACAACCCCATTTCCCTGCCCAGGCCGTCCGGGACCGGCGTGCCGAGCAGCCGGCCGGCGCGGCCGAGGACGGCGGCCGTGGTGGCTGCGGCGCCCCACGCCCGGGCCCGCGCGGCGACCGCGTCCCAGTCCTGCTGGCGGCGGGCGAGCTGGTCCGCGTCCAGCAGGTGCAGCAGCTTCGTCGCGCCGGAGAGCGCCGCGTGCAGGCAGACGTGCACAAGCGCGTCCGCGTCATCCGGCACCCATGCGCGGGCACTGCCGATCGTCGCCGGAGCGCGGCGCTCGAGCACGTCCCGCACCGGAACCGGGAACCGCTCCCGCAACGGCCGGGAGTGCACGAGCGCCCAGTGCAGGTCGACGGGCACCCGGAGGAGATTGCCGATGGTGATCTCCCCGGGCAGCACCGGGTGGCGCAGCGTGTGCACGGTGTCGATCGAGCGCCAGCCCGCCTCGTACACCCGCTCGTAGACGTGCCGTAGGTCGGAGGCCGCCACCAGCACGTCCACGTCGCCGTACGACCGCAGCCCGGGGACGGGATGGGCCAGCTCGGAGAGGAACGGCCCCTTGAACGCCAGCCAGGGGACGTCACCGAGCAGTTCGCCGAGACCGGCCAGCACCATGGTCACGCGCAGGTGGTGGTGGAGCGCGCGGTCGCGGTCCTCGCGCAGCAGCGCGGCGAGGTCGGGGCGCGAGTCGCGCAGCGCGAGATGCGCCAGCGGCGCGACCCGGTGGTAGCGGACGGCGGGCAGCACCGCGTCCGCGGCGAGGTCCGCGACCCAGGGGCCGAGGGGTTCCCGGCGGCAGACCGCGAGCAGCAGGCGGTCCACAGCGTGCTCCCGGACGGATCGACCCACGATCGCGATCCCCTCCCGCCTACCAGCCAACCCCCTCGACTTCGGGCTACGGTAGCGCATGGCGGCGGACTCTCCGGGAGACCGGGGCCGCCGGGTCGACAACACCGGGGGAGGATCGATCAGCGTTATGGCCGTGGACCCGAACGATCCTCTCGCCCTACGGGCCGCCGCCCGCTCCGAGCGCAAGTCACTGGGCCGCCTGAGCCGCCTCATCCGGACCAGCCTCGGGCTGGTCTGGTCGGCCGGACGAGGCGTGCTGGTCACGCTCACGGTGCTGCAGCTCCTCTCGGCGGCTGCCCTCGCCGGGTCCGTGCTCGCGGTCCAGGCCGTGCTCAACGCGATCCTCGCCCTCGGCGGCGACCGGGGCGTCGACACCGTGCTCGTGCCGATCCTGGTGTTCGCCGCCCTGACGGCCTTCACCGCCATCGCCTCGGCCGTCGACGGCCAGTTGCAGCGGGTGCTCGGTGAGCTGGTCGTCCGGCGGATGTGGCACCGGATCCTGACCGTCGCCACCGGCGTCGACCTACAGCAATTCGAGTCGCCGGACTTCTACGACCGACTCAACCGCGTCCAGACCAACGCGATGGTCCGGCCCCACCAGGTCACCCAGGGCCTGCTGGCCATGATCGGGTCGCTCGCGGCGAGCATCGGCCTGGGCCTCGCCCTCGTCGGCATCTCGCCGATCCTGCTGCCGCTGGTGGTGCTCGGCGGCGTCCCGGTGCTGCTGACCAGTCGCAGGGAGTCGAAGCTGGAGTTCGACTTCTCGGTCGCCCAGACCCCCCGGATCCGGCTGCGCGGCTACTTCATCCTGCTGCAGACCGGCCGGGACGAGGCCAAGGAGGTGCGCGCCTTCGGGCTGCGGCACTGGCTCCTGCGCCGGTTCGACGCGCTCTACACCGACTACCTCACCGCGCTGCGCCAACACGCGAAGCGGCGGATGGTGCTGAACCTCGTCGGGCAGACCGGCTCCGCACTGGTGCTCGGCGCCACCCTGCTCGTCCTGGTCTGGCTGATCGCGGACGGCCAGATCAGCATCGGCGGCGCCGGCGCGGCCATCGTGGCGATCCGATTCCTCGCCACCCAGGTCCAGTCCCTGATGACCGGCATGCAGTCGATCTTCGAGTCCGGGCTGTTCCTGGACGACCTCAACCACTTCCTCACCCTCGGATCTGACGCGGACGGTCGCGCGGGCGTCGACGCCCCGGCCGGCTTCGACACCCTGCGGGTCGAGGGCGTGCACTTCCGCTACCCGGGATCGGAGCAGGAGGCACTCCGCGGTGTCGACCTCGAACTCCGGGACGGCGAGATCGTCGCCCTCGTCGGCGAGAACGGCTCCGGCAAGACCACCTTGACCAAGCTGATCGGGGGGCTGTACTCCCCCAGCGAGGGGCAGATCCTCTGGGACGGCGTGGACACCGAGACGTTCCGGCCGGCCAGCCTGCGCGAGCGGGTCACCGTGGTGTTCCAGGACTTCGTCCGCTACGCACTGCCTGCCGGCGAGAACATCGCCGTCGGTCGGATCGACGAGCAGCCCGACCCGGAGCGGATCCGGGCGGCAGCCCGGTCCGCGGGCGCGGAAGCCACCCTGGCGGGGCTTCCGAACGGCTTCGACACGATCCTGTCCCGGCTGTTCACCGGCGGGGTCGACCTCTCCGGCGGCCAGTGGCAGCGCGTGGCCCTCGCCCGCTCCTTCTACCGGGACGCGCCGCTGGTCATCCTCGACGAGCCGAGCGCGGCGCTGGACCCGCGCGCGGAGCACGAACTGTTCTCGACCCTCCGCGCCGCGCTGCACGGCCGGTCTGCACTGTTCATCTCGCACCGCTTCTCCACGGTCCGGGGGGCCGACCGGATCTACGTGCTGCACGATGGCGAAGTGGTGGAGCACGGGACCCATGACGAGTTGATCAGCCGGCGCGGCCGGTACGCCGAGTTGTACGAGATGCAGGCCATGTCCACCGTCGGGAGCGACGAACCGCCGGCTGTTTCCTGAACCGCAGCTGAATTCATCGTTACGCCTGCCACTCGGCGAGCGGCCGCCCTTGGCACGGCCGCAGCCGATCTGGCAAACTTCTGGGGAGTCGGATTACCGCTTGGGGGAGTGGGTGCCGGCGCAGCCTTCGGGGGGGAGGCTGAGGGGGATCTGGTCAGACCGGGGGGATCATGACCACGTTCAGCGCGTATCTCGACGCGATCGCAAGTTCATCACAGAGTTCGTCCAGAAGTCGTCTGGGCTGGCTGCTGTCCGCACGCGTGCAGGTCTTCCTGCTCACCCTGACTGACGCCGTCGTGATCATCGCCGCGCTCGGCGTCAGTGTGCTCGCGAACGGGCTGTGGCCGGCGGCACCCCACACCGATGCGGAGGGCATCGTGTACTGGGCGGTGCCGCTGCTGGCGGGCGCGTGGCTGGTGTCGCTGCACCTCTTCGGGGCCGACCAGCTCAGGCACCTGCGTGCCGGTGCAACCGAGTACAAGCGGGTCTTCTTCGCGTCATTCGGTCTGGCCGCGGCGGTCGGGATCACCTGCTACCTGCTGGAGGCGGAGTTCCCGCGCGGTCTGTACGTGCTGCTGTTCTCCGTCGGCACCACCAGCCTGGTCGCCGCCCGATTCGCCCGCCGGCGGTTGATGGTGGCGATCCACAGTCGCGGCGCTCTCATGACCCCGGTGATCGTGGCCGGCGAGGGCCACCACGTCGACGCCGTCGCCAAGGTGCTGCGCCGGGAGGGCTGGCTCGGCTACCGGGTGGTTGGTGCCGTATCCCACTCGGGTCGCCACACGCCGGCCGGAGTGCCCGTGCTGGGCACCTTGTCCGACGTGGTCACGGTGATGGACGAGCACGCGGTCCGCACGGTGATCTTCGCGGAGGGATCCTTCGCCACGCCCGCGGACTTCCGTCGCATGGCCTGGCAACTGGAGGAGCGCGACATCCAGATGATCGTGGTTCCCGCGCTCAGCGACGTCAGCGCGCAGCGGCTCGCCGTCCGCCCGGTCGCCGGCCTGCCGCTGGTCGACGTGGACCGTCCGCAGGCCATCGCCGCCGCCCGTTGGATCAAGCGCACGTTCGACATCGTCGGCGCCACGCTGCTCCTGCTGCTCGCCGCGCCGTTGCTGGCGTTGGCCGCCCTGGCGATCAAGCTCGAGGACGGCGGGCCGGTGATCTTCCGGCAGGAGCGGGTCGGCCTGAAGGGGAGCACTTTCAAATGCCTCAAATTCCGCAGCATGAGCGTCGACGCGGAGGCGCGGCTCGCTGAGCTCATCGCCCGGAACGAGGGAGCGGGACCCCTGTTCAAGATGGCCCACGATCCCCGGATCACCAGGATCGGTGCCTTCATCCGGAGGTTCTCCATCGATGAACTGCCGCAGCTGTGGAACGCCCTTCGCGGTGACATGAGCCTGGTCGGACCCCGCCCGGCGCTCGCCACGGAGGTAGCTCAGTACGACTCCGATGCCCGCAGGAGGCTGGACGTCCGTCCCGGCCTCACCGGACTGTGGCAGGTCTCAGGACGCTCGAATCTCTCCTGGGACGACTCCGTCCGGCTCGACCTGTACTACGTCGACAACTGGTCGTTGACCCAGGATCTGATGATCCTGGCTCGGACTGCTCGCGCCGTGGTCGGTTCGGACGGGGCGTACTGAGCCCGGATCCACCGAAACCGCTGGTCGAGCTGTTGGTGAGTACGCGCCAGTGCGGTTTGCTTTGTCGGGCACGCCCGGGCTCACTCCTGTTCGACCAACTGCCTGAGGTAGCGCCCGTAGCCTGACTTGTCCAGCGCAGCAGCCCTGGTCAGGAGGTCGGCGTCGCTGAGGAAACCACGCCGCCACGACGCCTCCTCGGGGCAGCCGACCTGAAGCCCCTGACGGGCCTGGATGGTGCGGACGAAGTTGCTCGCGTCGTTCAGGGAGTCGAAAGTGCCAGTGTCGAGCCATGCCGTACCACGCGGCAGAACCGACACCTGCAGCTGGCCCCGCTCGAGGTAGACCCGGTTGACGTCGGTGATCTCGTACTCGCCCCGCGGAGACGGCGCGAGCTCGGCGGCGATCCCGCACACATCTTCATCGTAGAAATAGAGCCCGGGGACGGCGTAGTGGGACCTCGGGTGGATGGGCTTCTCCTCGATGGACAGCGCGCGGCCGTCCGCGTTCACCTCGACGACTCCGTAGGCAGTCGGATCGGCAACCCAGTAGCCGAACACGGCCGCGCCCTCGATGTGGCCGAGCCGCTCCAGCTGCGTCCCGAGGCCCTGGCCGTGGAAGATGTTGTCGCCGAGGACCAGGCAGGACTTCTCGCCGCCGACGAAGTCCGCGCCGATCGTGAACGCCTGAGCGAGGCCCTTCGGTTCGGGCTGGCTGGCGTAGCTGATGCCGATCCCGAACTGTGAGCCGTCACCCAGCAGCCGGACGAAGGCCTCCTGCTCATGGGGGGTGGTGATCACCAGGACTTCCCGGATGCCGGCCAGGATCAGCGTCGACAAGGGGTAGTAGACCATGGGCTTGTCGTACACCGGGACCAGCTGCTTGCTGGTCGCGATGGTGATCGGATGCAGTCGGGTACCCGACCCGCCGGCCAGGATGATGCCACGCACGGTGACAGTCTCCCATGCCGCGACGGGTCGGGCCGGGTCCGCTATCCCGCGATTTCCCGCGGGCCCGGACTCACCGCTGCTGGTACACCCGGACGTAGTCGACCTGCACCCGATCGCTGGCGCCGCTGGCGGCGGTCAGCTTCCAGTTCCGCTGCCAGTCGTTGTCGACCATCTGCTCGAGGATGATGTGCATCGGCCCGTTCTCGATCGTGGAGGTGTTGCCGTTGAACTGGCCGCACTTCACCCCGTCGATGTACCAGGCGATGTGGTTGGCCTGCCAGTCCACACCGATCCGGACGAAGTCCTTGGTGTAGTCCTTCACCTGGCACGCGCCGTTGTTGCCGTTGCCGACGTTCGGGGTGTAGGCGGTGCCCCGGCCGTTGTAGTGGTAGTTCATGAACACCGTGTTCGGGTTGCCGCCGAGCACCTCGGCGATGTCGATTTCGGTGTCGTAGGAGTAATTCGGGTTGTTCGGGAGCATCCAGAACGCCGTGAAGAACCCGGGCTTGGAGGCCAGCTTCAGCCTCGACTCGACGTAGCCGTACGTGAACGAGTACCGGTAGGCGGAACCGTCGTCGGCCCGCAGCCGCGCGGTACTGAGCATGCCGGACTTGTAGTCACATCTGCCCTGGTAGCAGCTGCCCGCGCTGGCGGCGGGTGACAGCGGCTCGGCGACGAGGTTCGCCACGCCGTTGCTGACCTGCACCTGCGAGGCCAGGTAGCGCTCGCGTCCCTGGTTCGGCGAGTCGGAGCAGGAGCCGTAGTTCCAGTCGAAGCACGTGGACCACTTGCTGCTGTCCACGCCGGACCCGGAGAACTCGTCGCTGAACGTCAGCTGCCAGCGCTTCCCGGAGGCCGCGGGGGCCGGCACGCTCGATGCGGGCGTGGTCGGGCTCGCCGACGCGGTGGGAGTGGCGGAGGCGGTCGGCGAAGCGGACGCCGTCGGAGAAGCAGACGCGGTCGGCGAGGCAGACGCGGTCGGCGAAGCGGACGCCGTCGGGCTGGGCGAAGGGCTCGGCGTGGCCGCGGACACGCTCGCGCTGAACAGCACGTCGACCAGGTAGCTGGACGAGCTGTACGACCGCGTCGGCATCTTGCTGGTCTTGGCGGCGAGGCTGACCCCACCGTTCTTCGACACGGTCAGGGGCTTGCGCGTGTAGGGCTTGGCGAAGGCCTTCCGGATCACCGGGTAGCGGCCGTCGGAGGCGAGGTAGGACGCGACATAGGTCGTGCCCGCGGACACGGTCACCGGCGTGGTGAACCGGACGCTCTGCCACCCGCTCTTGGACGACTTCGGGAATGTGGCCCTGGCCAGCAGCTTGCCGCCCGTGGTCCACAGCGACGCGACATAGGCCTTCTTCTGCTTGGTCGTGCGGTAGAACCGCAGACCGACGACCTGGCCGGGGGCGGAGCTGGAGAAGCGGACACCGACGTTCACCGGCTTCTTCGAGGCCGCGCGGGTCTTCGGCTTCACGGAGTTGCTGTACAGCCCCACGGCGGTGCCGGCCTCGGCGGCGGCCGGCACGGGTGCGGCGGCCTGCGCGGGCACGGCCATCGGTGAGAAGCCGAGCGCGAGGGCGATCACCACGGCGGACCAGCTCAGCGCTCGACGGCGGCCGGCTCGGGAAACACGGAAGAAGCGTCTCGGATTGGCGGTCATGACATTCCTCGGGCTTGGACGACAATGTTGCCCGCCCCCCGACCAGGCACTTCCTGAGAAAATCTAAGTGGAATCTTGGCTGACGTCAAGCCGATGGGAGGCGTCCATCCCCTTCGGCTCGCCTGCTGCCGTAGGATTTCGGCCCATGGTGGGGATCCTCGTGACCGGCGGCGCCGGGTTCATCGGCAGCAACTTCGCACGTCTCGTCCTGGAGTCCAGCGACGACTCGGTCACCGTGCTGGACGCACTCACCTACGCGGGCAACCGCGCGTCGCTATCCGGGCTGGACGCGTCCCGGTTCAGCCTCGTGGAGGGCTCGGTGTGCGACCCCGACCTCGTCGACCGCCTGGTCGCCGACCACGACGTGGTGGTGCACTTCGCCGCCGAGTCCCACAACGACAACTCCCTGCGCGACCCGTCGCCGTTCGTGCAGACGAACCTGGTCGGCACCTACACGCTGCTGGAGGCCGTCCGCCGGCACGGCACGCGATACCACCACATCTCCACGGACGAGGTGTACGGCGACCTCGAACTGGACGACCCGGCGCGGTTCACCGAGACGACGCCCTACAACCCGTCCAGCCCCTACTCCTCCACCAAGGCCGGTTCCGACCTGCTGGTGCGCGCGTGGGTGCGCTCGTTCGGCGTGCAGGCGACGATCAGCAACTGCTCGAACAACTACGGGCCGTACCAGCACGTGGAGAAGTTCATCCCTCGGCAGATCACCAACGTGATCGACGGGATCCGCCCCAAGCTCTACGGCGCCGGCGCCAACGTGCGCGACTGGATCCACGTCCGCGACCACAACCGGGCGGTCCTGCGGATCATCGAGGCCGGCCGGATCGGCGAGACCTACCTGATCGGCGCGGACGGGGAGTGGGACAACAAGAGCGTCATCGAGCAGATCCTGCAGTTGATGGGCCAGCCGGCGGACGCCTACGACCACGTCACCGACCGGGCCGGCCACGACCTGCGCTACGCCATCGACTCCACCAAGCTGCGCACCGAACTGGGCTGGTCGCCCACCTTCCGCGACTTCGAGTCGGGACTCGCGGCCACCATCGACTGGTACCGCGACAACGAGGCCTGGTGGCGTCCGATGAAGCAGGCGACCGAGGCCAAGTACGCGGCGGCCGGCCAGTGACCCCCTCTACAACGCCCCCTGAGGAGGGTTCGCGAGGGACGAGCGAACCCGTCACGAAGGGCCACCCGACAGCACTCACCGTCCGCACCACCGCGATCCCCGGCCTGCTGGTTCTCGACCTGCCGCTGCACGGCGACGACCGCGGCTGGTTCAAGGAGAACTGGCAGCGCGCGAAGATGACCGCGCTCGGGCTGCCCGACTTCGGCCCGGTGCAGCACAGCATCGCCTACAACACCCTGGCCGGGGTCACCCGGGGCTTCCACGCCGAGCCGTGGGACAAGCTGGTCTCGATCGTGGCTGGACGGATCTTCGGAGCCTGGGTCGACCTGAGGGACGGCGAGGGCTTCGGCCGGACCGTTACCGTCGAGCTGGGTCCCGACACAGCGGTGTTCGTGCCGCGCGGGGTGGCCAACAGCTACCAGACCCTCGACCACGGGACGGTGTACTCCTACCTCGTCAACGAGCACTGGAGACCGGATTCCCTGGCCGAGTACACCTACCTCAACCTGGCCGACCCGAGCGTGGCCGTCGCGTGGCCGATCCCGCTGGCGGAGGCCACGATCTCCGCGGCCGACCTGGCGCACCCGCTGCTGCAGGACGTGCGTCCGATGCCGCCGCTACGCACGGTGATCGTGGGTGCGAACGGCCAGCTGGGCCGCGCGCTGCAGAAGCTCCTGCCGGGCGCGGAACTGCTCGACCTGCCGGAGTTCGACTGCGCGGACTCGGCGGGGGTCGAGGCCTACCCGTGGCGCGGCGTCGGCACGATCGTGAACGCTGCTGCCTACACGGCGGTGGACGCCGCGGAGACCGAGGACGGCCGGCGCGCCTGCTGGTCATCCAACGTGACCGGCGTGGCCAACCTCTGCCGGGTGGCCGCTGCGCACCGCTCAACCCTCGTCCATGTGTCCAGCGACTACGTGTTCGACGGCACCGCAGAGCTGCACACCGAGGACGAGGGATTCAGCCCTCTCGGCGTCTACGGCCAGACCAAGGCCGCCGCCGACGCGCTGGTCAGCCAGCTCGCGCGCCACTACCTGGTGCGCGCCAGCTGGGTGATCGGGGACGGGCGCAACTTCGTCCGCACGATGGCCGACCTGGCTGCGAAGGGGGTGTCCCCCAGCGTCGTGGACGACCAGTTCGGACGACTCACGTTCACCGCCGACCTGGCCGCCGGGATCGTCCACCTGCTCACCTCGACCGCGCCCTTCGGCACCTACAACCTGACCAACGACGGCCCGGTGCAGTCCTGGTGCGACATCGCCAGAGATGTGTTCGAGCTCTGCGGGCGCTCCCGGGACGACGTGAGCGCGACCACGACAGAGGCCTACGCCGCCGGGAGGCTGGTCTCGCCCAGGCCCCGGCACAGCACGCTCGACCTCACCCGGATCAGGGCAGTGGGTTTCGTGCCCACCCCGGCCGGTGACCGGCTGCGCGAGTACCTTCGCAACTCCTAATGTCACAGCTGATCCACTGGCGACGGGCCTCAGAGCTTGCACCCGGGCACATCTGCGCAGTCGACCGCCCGCGATCCACCTTTGCGAAGACGGTCGGCGATCTGGCAGACTGGCTGTTGGCCGATACCGCTTGGGGGAGTAGGACCGGCCCAGTCAATCCGGGGGGGTTTGGCTGAGGGGGATTTCTGGTCTGAGCCGGGGGGATCATGACCACATTCAGCGCTTACATTGACGCACTCGCAAACGAGTCCAGTGGACGCACGCGCAAGCACTGGCTGGTTTCGCGGGGAGCCCAGCACTTCTTCCTGGTCGCCATTGACACGGTTGTTCTGGCGCTGGCGATGGTGCTGGCGATCCAGGTCAGCGGGCTTCCGCCGTTCGGCGAGAGCGACTTCGGTCACGTGATCGCGCTCAGCCTGCCGTTGATCGGCGCCGTCTGGCTGACTCTGGTGCAGAGCTTCGGCGGCTACCAGTTGCGTCATCAGCGCGCCGGGGCGACCGAGTACAAGCGGGTCGTGATGGCTGCGTTCACCACGGCCGGCACGGTGGGCATCACCAGCTACCTGGTCAAGGCCGAGTTCCCGCGGGGGCTGTACGTCGTGCTATTCACCGCCGGCACGGTCGGCTTGATCGCGGCCCGGTTCGCCCGCCGCCAGATGATGCACGCCATCCACCGGCAGGGTGCCCTGCTCACTCCGGTGATGGTGGCCGGCGACAGCGGGCACGTCGACTCGATCGCCAACGTCCTGCGCCGCGAGTCCTGGCTCGGCTACCGGGTGGTCGGGGCAGTCACCAGCGACCGCGCCGACCGGACCCCGGCCGGCCTGCCCGTGCTCGGAACCACGTCCGACACCGTCGATGTGATCGCCCAGCATGGCATCGCGACGGTGATCTTCGCCGAGGGTGCCTTCGCCAGCCCGGCCGACTTCCGCCGGATGGCCTGGGAACTCGAGGAGCAGGATATCCAGATGATCATGGTTCCCGCGCTGACCGACGTCAGCGCACAGCGCCTCGACGTCCGGCCGGTGGCGGGCCTGCCGCTGGTCGACGTCGACCGTCCGCAGGCGGTCGAAGCCGCCCGCTGGATCAAGCGCACCTGGGATGTGATCGGCTCCGCGTTCCTGCTGTTGCTGATCGCCCCGGTGATGGGGCTGGTCGCCCTCGCCATCAAGCTCGAGGACGGTGGTCCGGTGATGTTCCGCCAGACCCGCGTCGGGCTGAAGGGGCAGACCTTCGAATGCCTCAAGTTCCGCAGCATGTGCATCGACGCCGAAGCTCGTCTGGCCGCCCTGATGGCCGAGAACGAGGGCGCCGGCCCGCTGTTCAAGATGACGCACGACCCGCGGATCACGCGGGTGGGCCGGTTCATCCGCCGGTTCTCACTCGACGAACTCCCGCAACTATGGAACGCCCTCCGCGGCGACATGAGCCTGGTAGGACCCCGCCCGGCACTGCCCACGGAGGTAGCTCAGTACGACTCAGACACCCGACGCCGGCTCGATGTGCGTCCAGGGCTGACGGGCCTGTGGCAGGTCTCGGGAAGGTCCAACCTCTCCTGGGACGACACGGTTCGGCTCGACCTGTACTACGTCGACAACTGGTCGATGGTGCAGGATCTGATGATCCTCGCCAAGACCGCCAAGGCCGTCGTCGGCTCCTCCGGAGCCTACTGAGCACCCAGTGGCGCCGGCGCGAATCCCCCCCGGCGCCACTGGGCCGTCAGGTCTGATCAGGGGCGACCCATCCCGCAGTACGTCCAGCCGGCCGCTCGCCAGCGTTCGGCGTCGAGGCAGTTCCTGCCATCGATGACCAGCGGAGTCTTCACCAGCTGCGCCGCCCAGACGGGATCCAGGTCGCGGAACTGGGCCCACTCGGTGACGAGCACCACAGCGTGTGCCCCGCCCAGCGCTGTCTCCACATCCTCGGTGTAGGCGAGCTGCGGGTGCTTGCGCATCGAGTTCGGGACCGCCTTGGGGTCCATCGCGACCACGTCCGCGCCCCGGCCCTTGAGCTGGACGGCGACATCCAGCGCGGGTGAGTCGCGGATGTCGTCGGAGTCGGGCTTGAACGACAGGCCCAGGACGGCAACCTTCTTCTGGTACGCCTGACCGCCGAGTACGTCGACGACGGTGTCCACGACGTGCTGCCGCCGGCGCAGGTTGATCGCGTCGATCTCCTTCAGGAAGGAGACCGACTCGCCACGCCCCAACTCCTCCGCGCGAGCAGTGAACGCGCGGATGTCCTTCGGCAGGCAACCACCGCCGAAGCCGACGCCGGCGTTGAGGAACCTGCGGCCGATCCGGGCGTCGTAGCCGATGGCGTCGGCGAGCTGGGTGACGTCCGCGCCGACCACCTCCGAGATCTCGGCCATGGCGTTGATGAAGCTGATCTTGGTGGCGAGGAACGCGTTGGCCGCCACCTTCACGAGTTCTGCGGTCTCGTAGTTGGTGACCACCAGCGGTGTACCCCTGGCGATCGCCACCGCGTACACCTCGTCCAGCAGTTCTCTCGCGACGATGGCCTCGGCCGCATCACGCGGCAGCCCGTAGACGATCCGGTCGGGATGGATCGTGTCCTCAACGGCGAAACCCTCCCGCAGGAACTCGGGGTTCCAGGCCAGCATCGCGCCGGGACACCCCTCGGCGATCCGCTCGGCCAGTCCTGCCGCGGTTCCCACCGGCACCGTCGACTTGCCGACGACGAGGTCGCCGGGCTGGAGGTGGGGGATCAAGGCGTCCACTGCGGCGTGCACCGCGCTCAGGTCGGCGGCATTGCCGTTGGCCCGTTGCGGTGTGCCCACGGCCAGGAAGTGGACCCTGGAGCCCGCGGCCTGCGCGATGTCGGTGCTGAACCGAAGGCCGCCCTTGGCGCCCGCGGACTCAAGGATCTCCGGCAGCTGCGGCTCGTAGAACGGTGCCCGGTGCGCGGCCAGCTCGCTGATCCGGTGGCTGTCGACGTCGACTCCGACCACTTCGTGGCCGACCTCGGCCATGGCCGCAGCGTGCACGGCACCCAGGTACCCACATCCGATGACAGACAGTTTCACGTGCGTCCCCCCGGTGCCGTTCTCCGCGATATCGGCGAAGGCAGACTCTACCGGAACGGCCTCGACCCGCACCCGCTCAGGGGCGGACCAGCTCCACGTCGAGCACCAGGTCCTGCTTCAGGGGCGTGTGGACGGTGAGGGTGCCATCGCCGCTCGTGACCGGGACGGCGGCTCCACTCACCCGGAAGGTCGCCTGCGAGCCGCTCACCGTCCAGCCCTCGGGGACGCGGACGGTGATGGTGGCCTCGGTGTCAACGAGGTCCGCCTGCTTGGCGACCAGCAACCGGTAGCGCCAGGTCCCGGCATCGCCCCGGCGCAACGCGTCGGGCACCGTTGCGGCCATGGTGACGCTCGTCGACTTCCCGCTGTCCAGACGGAAGTAGTGGGCGAAGGTGGGCAGGCCGGTCGCGTCGTCGAGAGTGTCGATCCCCTTGCTGCCCCGCAGCGTCGTGCCACTGATCCGGTTCACTCGCACCAGATCGTAGAAGCGGTCCTGGAGTGAGCCGAGCGGATTGTCCGCACTCTTCTTGTAGTGCAGGGCCAGTGTGGTGTCGGCGCTGCCGTCCGGGTTCAGCCCCACCGCGTAGTCGAGTGCCTTCGTCACCCCGAGGTTCGACTTGGCGGGGCGTCGCATCACGGCGTTGGCCACCGCCACCACGTCGGTTGTGTCGCCGGAGGGGGCGATCGCGCCGGACCAGCCCGCGGCAACCATCGCCGACTGGGCGGAGGAGTCGGTCAGGTAGAACTGCACGTGCTTCTCGTTCGCAGAGGTCGCCAGTGACTGCATGACCGGGACGAACTCGTCACTGGAGAGCCCGACCAGACGCTCCATCACTGCCTTCGCCAGGGACACGACAGCGTTCTTCTTGCCCGCGTCGTTCTGCCCGCCGCTGTAGGTGACCTCCACGGCGTAGCTGAGCCGCTCGAACACGTTGTCGGCAGTCAGCTGGCCCTTCACCTCCGGCACGGTGATCGGGCCGAAGACCTCGAGCAGACTGCGGATCGTGGGCAGGTCGATCGCGATCACGCCGTCGATCTCCGGCTGCCGGGGCAGGATCGTCCCCCACAGCTCGGTCATCGTCCTCCCCGTGGTCGGGAAGTCGAGCCACCAGTTGGCGAGGTGGAAGTACACCCGCCGGGTGCGCATTCCTTCGGGCACCGGCATGTCGCTGCGCGCGCCGGGCAGCGCGTACACGTCCTCGAACCGCTCCAGCTGGAATCCCGAGGGGCCGACGGTGAGCAGGCCGTAGGTACCCAGAAATCCCCCGGACGGGCGGAGCTGGGCGTTGTTCTGGGCGAGTACGAGGAACCGGTGATCCGCGGAGAAGACGTAGCGCTCGAGGTCGAGGAGTGCCTGGCTGCGACCCATCACCAGATCCAGCGGCCGGAGCAGGTTCTGGAGTTCGCTCACCGCGTCCGCGAGTTGCGGGACCAGGCCGTCGGTGGTCAGCCCGGCTGCCTGATTGTGGATCGAGACCATCGAGACGAGGGCAGCGTCCAGGTGTGGCCGGGCCGTGATGATCAGCTGCCCGAGCCGATCGGCCCCCGAGACCGAGCCGGCCTGGACGAGCAGCTCGGCCACGTGCACGCCGGCGGAGGAACCCTCCGCTCCGATCGCGGCCAGTTCGTCCGCCGCGGCCACCTGCCGCCCCAGCCAGGGGACGTCCCGCAGCCAGGCCGGACCGAGCAGTTGGCGGGCCCTGCCGAACTCATCGCCGGCCCGCTGGAAAGACGCGAGCGCCGCCGCTGCGTCCGCGTTCTCGAGGCTCTTCACTGCGGCGGACGCGTCGGACTTGCCGGCCTTCGCCAGCGCCTCGAACTGCTTCACCTGGCCGTAGCCCCACCAGCCGAGCGCGACAAGGGCGACCGCCACGACGGCCGCGGCAATCCACACCCCCCTGCGCTTCACGCCGACCACGATATCCGGGGCGACCAATCCCCCGCCCGGACGAGGTCTTGCGCTGCTCCCACGGCGTCCCGCCCCTGCGATGGTTCGGTAGCGTTGCCCCATGCCCCGAATCGCACCGTTCCCGGCCATCCGGTACGCCCCCGGAACCGACCTCCAGCAGGTCATCGCCCCGCCCTACGACGTGCTGTCCGACGCGGATGTGGCCGAGCTGGGTGCGCGGGACGCGCACAACATCGTGCACATCGACGTCCCCACCGGTGGCGCCGGCCGCTACGACGCGGCCGCGCGCACGCTCGCGGAGTGGCTGGACACCGGAGTGCTGGTGCGCGACGACGCACCGACCCTGACCATCTACCGGATGTCGTTCGCCGACGCCACCGGAGCCGACCGCACCATCGTCGGCGTCCTGGTCGGCCTCGAGGTGGTCGACCCCGACGCCGGCGGAGTCCTTCCGCACGAGCGCACCACCCCGAAGGCGGTCACGGACCGGCTCGACCTGACCCGGGCCACCGCGACGAACCTCTCCCCCGTATGGGGCCTCTCCCTGGCGTCCGGTCTTGCCGCAGCCCTCGCCGAACCGGGCGAACCGGTCGGGGAGATGGTCGCCGACGGCGTCGTCCACACGGTCGAGCGACTCAGCGACCCGGAGCGGATCGCGGCCATCACCGCCATCCTCGCCAGCGACGACGTGTTGATCGCCGACGGCCACCATCGCTACTCGATCTCGCGCACCTACCGCGACGAAGTGCGGGCGGTGACCGGGCGCGACGACACCGCGGCCGAGTTCACCCTGACCTTCGTGAACGAGCTCGTCGCCGACCAGCTCAGCATCGAGGCGATCCACCGGATCTACACCGGCACCACCATCGCTCAACTGCGCACCGAACTGTCCGGCTGCTTCGACCTCGAACCCGCCCCGCAGCCCACTCCGGCGATGCTGGCCCGGATGGTCGAACTCGGCCGCCTGGTGCTGCTCTCCCCCGACGGCACCGCAGAGTGGCTGGTGCCGAAGGCTGGGGCGTTCGACGGCGTCCGGGACCTCGACGGCGCCTACCTGGAGCACGCACTCGCCGGCTCGACCGCCGAGGTCGGCTACCAGCACGGGCTGGAGGAGATGTTGACCCTGGTCGGCTCTGGCGAGGTCGCCGCAGGCATCCTGATCCGACCCACCTCGCTCCTCGAGATCCAGCGCACCGCCCGCGAGGGCCTGCTGATGCCGCCGAAGTCCACCTTCTTCACACCCAAGCTGCGCACCGGCCTGGTGATCCGCCCCACCGCTCCGCTGCCCTGATCCCCGCGGGTCGTCACCCGTTCGAGGTCGTGAGTTCGCACCGACCCGGCGCTAGCCTTGAGGAATGCCCGAGAACGCATTCCCCGGTGTAGAGGTGCACTTCGCCGGGGGCGAATACGCCGCCCTCGACGTGGGCGCCCAGGCCACCGCCTGGACGCCTCCCGAACAGAACGCTGTGCTCTGGCTGAGCCCGCTGGCGACCTTCGAGTCCGGCGTGGCCCTGCGGGGCGGCGTGCCGGTCGTCTTCCCGTGGTTCGGTGCCGGTCCGTCCGGTGATCGCACGCCGTCGCACGGGTTCGCGCGTACCGCGGCGTGGCGCCGTGAGACGGTGCGGAACGAACTCGGCAGGTCCGGACGCCTGGTGGTGCGGTACAGCCTGAACGAGGCCGGCCTGGACAGCGCTCCGTTCACCGCAGAACTCACCCTCTCCTTCGATCCCGGCCAGTTCGAGGTGTCGCTGCGTGTGCTGAACACCGGGCCGGGCCGGTTCGGCTATGAGGAGGCAATGCACACCTACCTCGCGGTGAGCGACATCAACGTGGTCAGGGTGGAGGGCCTGAACGGCTGCGCCTACCTCGACAAGGCCGACGGCAGCGGGCCGGAGGAGATCGTCCAGGCAGGCTCGGTGAGTTTCGCCGGCGAGGTGGACCGCGTGTACCGACACGGCGGAGACGCCGTGGTCGTCGATCCGGGCTGGGGCCGCGAGATCGTGGTCGGCAAGCAGGGATCGGCGAACACTGTGGTCTGGAACCCCGGCCCGGTGAAGGGCCCGGCCCTCGCCGACGTGGGCCCCCACTGGACCGACTTCGTGTGCGTAGAGGCCGGCAACGTCCGGGACGCGGCGATCGAGCTGGCACCGGGTGAAGAACACATCCTGACCCAGACGATCCGGCTGCGCTGAACCTGCCCGCGACCGCGCGAGTGGCGACGTCCGGGCGGCAGAATCGGTAGCCTGATTCTGATCAACCCAGCGTCGAGGAGAAGTCATGGCATCCCGCATCGAGAACGAGTCTTTCCGGCACAAGGTCACCACCGCGGAGGACGCGGCGAAGCTGATCCGGCACGGCATGAACGTCGGCTTCTCCGGGTTCACCGGTTCGGGCTACCCCAAGGAGGTGCCCGGCGCGCTCGCTGCCCAGATCAAGGAGGCCCACGAGCGCGGCGAGGAGTTCATGATCGGGGTGTGGACCGGCGCGTCCACCGCCCCCGAGCTGGACGGCGCGCTCGCGGAAGTGGACGGCATCGCTTTCCGCACCCCGTACCAGTCCGACCCGATCATGCGGAACAAGATCAACGCCGGTATCTCCGAGTACGCCGACATCCACCTGTCCCACCTCGCCCCGATGGTGTGGGAAGGCTTCCTCGGCAAGCTCGACATGGCCGTGATCGAGGTCACCGCGATCGCGGAGGACGGCGAGCTGGTCCCGTCCTCCTCTGTGGGCAACAACAAGACGTACCTGCAGGAGGCCGAGCAGATCATCCTCGAGGTGAACAGCTGGCAGAGCCGCGACCTCGAGGGCATGCACGACATCTACTACCGCGCCGCGCTCCCCCCGAACCGGCTGCCGGTTCCGCTCACCCATCCCGGTGACCGGATCGGCCAGCGCAACTTCCGGGTCGACCCGAACAAGGTCGTCGCCATCGTCGAGACCGACGGGCCAGACCGGAACACCCCGTTCAAGCCGCTGGACGACGATTCCCGCGCAATCGCCGCCCACCTGCTGGACTTCCTGGCCAACGAGGTGCGCCAGCACCGCCTGCCGAAGAACCTGCTGCCGCTGCAGTCCGGTGTGGGCAACATCGCCAACGCGGTGCTCGCCGGCCTGCTCGACGGCCCCTTCGACTACCTGACCTCCTACACCGAGGTGATCCAGGACGGCATGGTCGACCTGCTCGACTCGGGCAAGATGACGGTGGCCTCGGCGACGGCGTTCTCGCTCAGCCCGGAGTACGCGCACAAGATGAACGACAACGCCAAGTCCTACCGCAGCAAGATCATCCTCCGGCCACAGGAGATCTCCAATCATCCCGAGCCGATCCGGCGGCTCGGTGTGATCGCCTGCAACGGCATGATCGAAGCCGACATCTACGGCAACGTGAACTCCACCCACATCATGGGCTCGAAGATGCAGAACGGCATCGGCGGCTCCGGCGACTTCACCCGCAATGCCTACATCTCGGCGTTCGTCACTCCCTCCACGGCAAAGGGTGGGGCGATCTCGGCGCTGGTCCCGATGGTGTCGCACCACGACCACACCGAGCACGACGTGCAGGTGATCATCACCGAGCAGGGCCTGGCCGACCTCCGCGGACTCTCGCCCAAGCAGCGAGCCAAGGTGATCATCCAGAACTGTGCGCATCCCGACTACAAGGACATGCTGCAGGAGTACTACGACCACGCCCTCACCGTGGCCAACGGTCTGCACACCCCGCACGACCTGCGCCAGGCCCACGACTGGCACATCCGGTTCCTCGAGACCGGCACGATGAAGCCCTGACCCGAGTCGCGCCTGCCCGGCGGCCGTCGTCCCCTCGGACGGCGGCCGTCCGGCGTTCCGCCCGGGTCGGGCCCGGGAATCCGCCGGGCGGGCGGTCAGATCCGCCCCTGGTCAGTCGAGGAGCAGCTCCGCCAGCTCGGCGACGGTGTCGACCAGGTGGTCGGGAGCGGCCGCCTCGAGCGCCTCCCGCGGCGCGGCACCCCAGCTCACGGCGACAGCGGTCATGCCGGCCGCCTTCGCCGCCTGCACGTCGACCACGGCGTCGCCCACGTAGGCAGCAGCCGCGGCGCTCCCGCCCAACCTGTCCAGGGCGGCCAGCAGCGGCTCCGGCCTGGGCTTGTGCTCCTCGGTGTCCTCCATCGCAACCGTCACCGGCAGCCGGCCCTCCAGGCCGGCGTGGCGCAAGGTGTTCTCTGCCGACACTCGCCGCTTGGACGTCGCCACACCGGTCACCACTCCTGCCGCGGCGAGCGCGTCCAGCAGTTCCGGCATTCCCGGAAAGTCCTCCAGCAACTCCGCAAGGTGTTCGGCGTTCCAGGTCACGTAGCTGTCGATCAGCTCCTGGGCCCGGGACGGGTGGCGGGCGTGGAACGTCGCGTAGAGGGTCTGCCCGATCCAGCTGCGGGCTTCCTCGGGCGAGGTGCGTTCACCCAAGACGTCCCACATCGCATGCTCGTAGGAAGCGATAATGAGCGGGATGGTGTTGACCACGGTCCCGTCCAGATCGAAGACGACGAAGGGCCACCGCGGTTCGGACACGTCCGTGAGGATACGGCCCCACGACAGGGAGGAATGCAGGTGACCATCCAGGCGCAGCGGCCACGCGGCCGTCGCCCCGGCCGGACTGACACCAAGGCGTCGATCCAGGCTGCCGCGCTCACCCTGTTCTCCGAACTCGGGTACGAGAAGGTTTCGCTCCGCGCGATCGCCCGCGCCGCCGATGTCGACCCGGCGCTGATCCACCACTACTTCGACAACAAGGCCGATCTGTTCTCCCGTTCGGTACTCGACCTGCCGCTGGACGCGGACGCGATCGTCCGCGAGATCCTGGACGGGCCGACCGACCGCATCGGTGAGCGCACCGTCAGTGCCTTCCTGGACGCCTGGGACCGCCCGGGAGCGGGCGACCGGTTCAACGCGATGCTGCGAGCCGCGGTGACCGACCCGCACGCGCGGCGTCCGCTGAGCGAGTTCATGACCAAGGAAGTGCTGATCAAGGTGGCCGAGTCGCTCGGGCACCCCAACGCCCGCCTGCGCGCCCAACTCGCTGTGGCCCAGCTCCTCGGCCTGGCGCTGTGCCGGGACATCTTCGAACTACCCGGGCTGGTGAAGGCCCGGAACCCGGTGCTGGTGAGGTCGTTGGGCCGCGCGATGCAGGCGCTTCTCGTCGATCAGTGGTGACGTAGGCTGGGCCTCCCGAGGAGGAGGTGTGATGGCAGCCGAAGAGCCGACGACGTCGCCGCAGCCGCGCCGTCTGGCGCCCCCCGAACCGGATCTCGAGCCGGTCTCCGCGACCGAACCGGCGCTCGAACGGCGCGACCAGCCAGCACGAGTCCTCGACCAGCCCGGCGGGGCGATCGCCACGCTCGAAGCGCCGCCCGTGCCGGTGATCGGAGTCCCGGACGACCCGCGCACCGGCGAGCCCCGCGTTCCGCGGACCGTGGTTCTCGCATCCGTGCTCAGCTTCCTTTCCGTGGCGAACGTGGTGGCGGGGCTGCTCCTCGTCTACTGGGACGCGGTGCCCAGGGACAACTTCCCCAACGCGTCCTGGCTGATGGGTCAGTTCGTCACCGAGCCCGGTTCGACCGGACGGGTGCTGCTGGCCGTCGCCGTCACGGTGATCACCCTGCTGATCACCGTCCCGCTGGCCATCACCGGGTACTACGCGTGGGCCGGCTACCGCTGGTCCCGGATCAGTGGAACCATCGCCGCCGCACTCAGCCTCGGCGCCCTCACCCTGAACCTGTACGCGTGGTCGGCGATCCCGCTGGCAGTGGTCGCCGCGGTGCTGCTCTGGTTGCCACCCGCGTCCCGCTACTTCCTCGCCTGGTGGGTGCGTCGGCACCCCCAGCAGGTGTTCGCCCCGCCGACCGTCGACGTCTTCTACGGCCCGCTGCCGAGATACCGCCAGGACTGAGGGCGCCGAGTCCGCCGCGGGTGGTCTGCTACGGCTCCAGGGGAACCAGCAGGGCACCGGCATGGGCCGGCAGCACCACCGAAGAGCCGACCAGCCGGGCGCCGGACGGGGTCGCCCAGCGCAGCTGGTGGCGCCCGCCGAGTTCCACGGTGGCCTCCTGCTCGCCGAAGTTCACCGCGACCGCGAGGCCCGCGCGCCGCATCAGGAACCAGCGTGCGTCCTCGTCGACCTCGCAGGTCGTCCGGGTCAGCACCGGGTTGCTCAGCTCCGCGTACTGCCGCCGGAGCGCGACCAGAGTGCGGTAGGCGTCCAGCACGACCTGGTGGCGGCCCGTGCCCACTTCGGACCAGTCCAGCTTCGCCATCAGGAACGTCTGCGGATCCTGCGGGTCGGGCACCACACCCTCGTCCCAGCCCATCCGGGAGAACTCGGCCAGGCGTCCCTGCGTGACCGAGCGGGCCAGGTCGGCCTCCGGGTGCCCCGAGAAGAACGGGAACGGCGTGCTGGCGGCCCACTCCTCGCCCATGAACACCATCGGGGTGAACGGCGCGGTGAGCATGACCAGCGCCGCGCAGGCCACCTGGTCGTCGTCCAGCTGCGCACAGGGCCGATCGCCGCGCGCCCGGTTGCCCACCTGGTCGTGGTTCGAACTGGACACAACCAGCCGCCAGCCGGGAGTGGTCGCGCGGTCGAGCGGTGCGCCGTGCTCGCGGCCGCGGAAGCTCGACCACGTTCCGTCGTGGAAGAAGCCCGATTCGCAGACCTTCGCCAGCGCAGAGAGCGGGGCGAAGTCGGCGTAGTAGCCGTCGGTCTCCCCGGTCAGGGCGACGTGCAGCGCGTGGTGGAAGTCGTCGCTCCACTGGGCGTCCACGCCGTAGCCGCCGGCCTCGCGCGGACTGACGATGCGCGGGTCGTTCTGGTCGGACTCGGCGATCAGGGTGAGCGGGCGCCGCAGGTGCGTCGAGAGGTCGGACGCGACCAGCGCCAGCTCCTCCAGCAGGTGCACCTCGGAGGTGTCCACCAGGGCGTGCACGGCGTCCAGCCGCAGCGCGTCCACATGCATGTCGACGAACCAGAACCGCAGGTTCTCCGCGATCAGCCGGCGCACTTCCGCGCTGCCGTCGCCGTCGAGGTTGATCCGGGTGCCCCAGCCGCTCTCCCCGTCCCCGGACTCCGCGCTGTGCAGGTAGGGGCCGAACGCCGGCAGGTAGTTCCCACTCGGGCCGAGGTGGTTGTAGACCACGTCCTGCGCGACCGCAAGGCCGAGGCCGTGGCAGGCATCGACGAACCGGCGGTAGGCGTCCGGGCCGCCGTAGGGCTCGTGCACCGCGAACCACGCCACCCCGTCGTAGCCCCAGCCACGATCGCCGTTGAACGCGCTGACCGGCATCAACTCGACGATGTCCACTCCGAGCTCGACCAGGTGCGGGAGCTGCGCGGTCGCGGCGTCCAGGGTGCCCTCGGGGGTGAAGGTGCCGACATGCAGCTCGTAGACCAGCCCACCGGCGAGCTGGCGGCCCGTCCAGCCCTCGTCGTGCCAGGTGAACGATGCCGGGTCGAAGGTGCGGGAGAGCCCGTGCACGCCGTAGGGCTGCCAGCGGCTGCGCGGGTCCGGCAGCGGGGTCGGGTCGTCGTCGACGAGGTAGCCGTAGTCGACCCGCCCCACCGGCTCGGGCTCGGTCGGCGTCCACCAGCCGTCGGACGCGCGGGTCATCGGCACCACACGGTCGCCCACCTGCAGCCGGACGCGATCGGGAAGCGGCGCCCAGACGTCGAACCGGCCCCGCTCCCCCGCGCGGCGCTGCTCGCGCACCAGCAGCGCCACCGGGTACTGCGCGAACACGTCGCCGAGCAGTACGCCGCCGTGCTCGTCCGGCGCCACGCGGTGGCCGGAGACCTGGTCGCGCCAGCGGCCCTCCGGCAACGGGATCCAGGTGCCGCGCCAGCCGCCTTCCGCCGCCAGCCCGACCGGTAACCGGGTGGCCAGGCTGATCGCTCCGCCGCGGTCGAAGCCGATCAGGTGGCCGGCGGCCGGCCCCTGCGCCTCGACCGGCACATAGGTGGTGAACAGCTCGGGGTGGTCCCTTCGCAGGGTGAGTGCCTGGTGGCAGAGCAGGAGCTTGGCCGCACCGTCCTCATCCAGGGCGTCGGAGAGGGGTGGACGCGCGCCCGTACGAACCGCGGCGAGCAGGTCGGAACGGGTCTCGAAGTCGACCGGACGCCGGTTGTCCGGGTCGACCAGGTTCAGTTCCCACAGCTCGCTGCCCTGATACAGGTCCGGGACGCCGGGAATGGTCAGGTCGAGCAGCCTGGCGGCGAGCGCGTTGCTGCGGCCGGGGGCGACCACGGCGTCAAGCACCCGCCGCAGCACCGCAGTCACCTGCGGATCGTCGAAGGCTGCGTCCACGCACGCCTGGATCGCGCCCTCGTAGCCGGCGTCCGGAACGATCCAGGTGGTGTGGTCCCCTGCCTCGCGCATGGCCTTCTCCGCGTAGGCGTGCAGCCGGGCCCGGCTGGCCGGCCAGGCGCCGATGATCGCCTGCCAGAGCAGGTTGCCGAAGCCCGCGTCCGGCACCGGGACGAGCCTGAACAGTTCGGCCAGTGCCTCGGCCCACAGCTCGGGGAGCTCCGCCAGCACGCTGATCCGGGCGCGCACGCCCTCACTGCGCTTGGTGTCGTGGGTGGTGCCGGCCACCATCGCGATCGGCCACTCCAGCTGGCGGGTGAGCATCAGCTCGTGGAACTCCGCCACGCTGATCGAGAACAGGCTGGGATCGCCGCCGACCTCGTTGAGTGAGGTCAGCCGGGCCCAGCGGTAGAACGCGCCGTCCTCGACGCCCTTGGCCATCACCATGCCGGAGGTCTGCTGGAAGCGCTGCGCGGGCCCGGATGCACCGTCGGCCAGCACGGGGTAGAGCAGGTCGAGCTCCCCGCCGAGGTCCGGGCGGTGCTCCCAGGCGAAGCCGAAGGCGCGGTCGAGGTGCTCGCGTCCCTCGGGCAGGTAGGAGCGGTACACCTCGAAGTCGGCCAGCAGCTCCGCGACCGCCTGGGCGAGCTTCTCCTCGTCCGGATCATCCGCGGCGTCCAGGCCGGCGATCACCTCGCGGGCGATCCGGCGCACCTCGGAGTTGAGCATGCCGTGGGCCACGACGAGCTTGCCGTCGTGGACGAGCCGCACCCAGTCGACCGCCCCGCCGCGCAGACGATTCTCCAGGTCCGTGAGCGGCGCCTCGCCCGCGGGGTCGACGAGCACCCGGTCGATCAGCGCCATCGCGTCATACCCCGTAGTACCGGCGGTGGCCCAGGTGGAGGGCAGCTCCTCCAGCGCGGCGTGGTCGGAGTCGCCCTCGCGGATCGCCAGGATCTTCTCCACCAGCACGTAGGCACCACCGGTGAGCCCGGCGAGATCTTCGAGGTACTTGCCGGGGTCACGCAGGCCGTCCGGGTGGTCCACGCGCAGCCCGTCCACCAGTCCCTCGTCGAACCAGCGCCCGATCTCGGCGTGCGACTTGGCGAACCACTCCGGGTCTTCCACCCGGATCGCGACGAGGGTGTTCACCGCGAAGAACCGTCGGTAGTTCAGTGTCCGGTCGGCCTCGCGCCAGCCGACCAGCTCGTAGTGCTGCCGGGCATGCACGGCGTTCGGGTCCTCGTCGCCTCCGCGCGCGCTGTCGAGGGCAAGCGGGAACCGCTGGTCGTGGTAGTGCAACTCGCCACCGAGCACCTGCAGGTGGGCGATCCGGCCGTCCGGCAGCAGGTCGTCGTCCCCCACGACCGGGATGCGCAGCCGGCCGCCGCCTGCCGCCCAGTCGATGTCGAAGGCGGAGGCGTAGGGCGAGTCCTGGCCGTGGGTGAGCACGTGCCACCACCACTCGTTCTCCCACGGGCGAGCGATGCCGACGTGGTTGGGCACGATGTCGACCAGCACGCCCATGCCGAGCCGGCGGGCCTCGGTGGCGAGCGCAGCCAGGCCCGACGCGCGACCGCGGGACGGATCGATCGCCCGGTGGTCGGAGACGTCGTAGCCGTGCTCACTGCCCGACTCGGACGCGAGCAGCGGGGACAGGTAGACCCAGTCGACCCCCAGCTCGTGCAGGTACGACAACGTGCGGGCCGCCGCGACCAGGTCGAAGTCCTCGGTGATCTGCAGGCGGTACGTGCTGGCGGGAGTACGCATCACCTTGACCATACCCAAGTCGGTCGAGCAGCTGACGCGATCCGTCCACTCAACCGGCGGCGTGTGACGGTTGAGCGCCGTGGGACCGGAAGCGCGGACGGATCGCGACACCCACCTCTTGTCGCGATCTGAGCGCCCGCGGCATCCCACCCGTCACAGGCGTCACGGGACGGGGTTCCGGCGGCCAGATCGCGACAGGTCAGTCCTGGTCGGGATCGGTTGCGCTGGCCTGGGTGAGCACCGCAACGGACGCGGCGGCGGACAGCTGCGGCTGCACGGCCACCCCCATGTGCTGGATCAGCACCAGGAGGCTGTGCCCGGCAAGCTCCCGGGCCGACCCCGCCGGCAACGGCGTGGCCTCGGCAGCGTCGGCGGCGGTGTCCACCGCAACGTCCCAGGCGAAGGCGTACTCGTCGGCGGGCAGCGTGACCTGGACCGCGTCCTGGCCGGCGTTGAAGTAGAGCAGGGCGTGGGTGTCGGTGATCGGGTTGCCGGTCTCGTCCGTGCTGGGGATGCCGTGCCCGTTGAGGTACATCCCGAGAGCACGGGCGTCCGGGGCCGACCAGTCCCCGTCCTCCATCGGACGGCCGTCCGGGTGCAGCCAGACGATGTCGTTCAGCCGCTGCTCGTCGCCGACCCGCACCGCGGTGCCGGTGAAGAACCGCTTGCGCCGGAAGATCGGGTGCTGGGCCCGCAATCGGGCGACCGTGGCGGTGAACTCCATCAACGGGGTGTCCATCGCGTCCCAGTGCACCCACGAGACGCCGGAGTCCTGTGCGTAGGTGTTGTTGTTCCCGCCCTGGGTACGGCCCAGCTCATCGCCGTGCAGCAGCATCGGGACGCCCTGGCTGAGCAGCAGCGTGGTCAGGAAGTTGCGCTGCTCCCGCGCCCGGGCCGCGAGGACGACCGGGTCGGTCGTCGGCCCCTCGACCCCGTGGTTCCAGGAACGGTTGAAGCTCTCCCCGTCCCGGTTGCCCTCGCCGTTGGCATCGTTGTGCTTGTCGTTGTAGGAGACCAGGTCGTGCAGCGTGAACCCGTCGTGCGCGGTGACGAAGTTCACGCTGGCGACCGGACGCCGGCCCGAGTGCTCGTACAGGTCCGCAGACCCGGCGATCCGGGCCGCGAACTCGCCGAGGTTCGGCTCGCCGCGCCAGAAGTCCCGGACGGCGTCGCGGAACTTCCCGTTCCACTCGCTCCACTGGGGTGGGAAGTTGCCCACCTGGTAGCCCCCCGGGCCGACGTCCCAGGGCTCGGCGATCAACTTCACCTGGCTGATCACCGGATCCTGCTGGACGAGCTCGAAGAAGGCGGCCAGACGGTCCACGTCGTAGAACTCGCGGGCCAGGGCGGACGCCAGGTCGAACCGGAAGCCGTCCACGTGCATCTCCAGCACCCAGTACCGCAACGAGTCCATGACCAGCTGCAGTGCGTGCGGGTTGCCGACGTTCAGCGAGTTGCCGGTACCGGTGTAGTCCATGTAGTACTGCCGCTGGTTGTCCACGAGCCGGTAGTAGGCGGCGTTGTCGATGCCGCGGAAGCTGATCGTAGGCCCGAGCTGGTTGCCCTCGGCGGTGTGGTTGTAGACCACGTCGAGGATCACCTCGATGCCCGCCTCGTGGAGTGTCTTCACCATCCCCTTGAACTCCTGCACCTGGCCACCCAGGTCGGTGGCGGAGGAGTACTCGGCGTGCGGCGCGAAGTAGCCGATCGAGTTGTAGCCCCAGTAGTTGGTCAGGCCCTCCTCGAGCAGGTGGGCGTCGTGCAGGAACTGGTGCACCGGCATCAGCTCGACGGCAGTGACCCCCAGGCTCTTGAAGTGCTTCACCACGGCCGGGTGCGCAAGACCGGCGTAAGTGCCACGCAGTTCCTGCGGGACGTCCGGGTTCAGCTCGGTGAGGCCCTTCACGTGCGCCTCGTAGATCAGCGACTCGTTGTAGGGGGTGTTCAGCCTGTGATCGCCCGTCCAGTCGAAGAACGGGTTGATCACGACGGAGTACATCATCCGGTCGGCGGAGTCGTCGTCGTTGCGCGAGTTCTCGTCGCCGAAGTTGTACGCGAACAGGGACTGTCCCCAGGCGAGCCGGCCCTCGGTGGCCTTTGCGTACGGGTCGAGCAGCAGCTTGTTCGGGTTGCAGCGCAGGCCGTTCGCGGGGTCGTACGGCCCGTGGACGCGGTAGCCGTAGCGCTGGCCCGGCTCCACCTGTGGCAGGTAGCAGTGCCAGACGTGGGCGTCCACCTCGGCGAGTTCGATCCGCTGCTCGAGGTGCACCTCGTCGAACAGGCACAACTGCACCCGTTCGGCCACTTCGCTGAAGATCGCGAAGTTGGTGCCCCGCCCGTCGTAGGTGGCACCGAGCGGGTACGGAGACCCCGGCCAGACCTGCATGTGGCTCCTTCTGTTGTGTGCGCGCTAACAGTACCCAACGGGTGCGCGCGCCAAGCGGTGCCGGTGACGTAGCGTTCCCCTGTGGCGGCGACCAACACCATCATCACAGCGATCCTCGACGCGCTCTCCCCCGGACGGAGGCGCGCCCGCCCGGCCGGCCGCGCCCCGAGCGGGCCCGCGTCCGGGTACCCCGGCGATTTCCGGGGGCGGACGACGCTGACGTACGCCCCGCACCCGGACAACATCGCCGACCCGGGCGAGGTGGTCTGGACCTGGGTGCCCTACGAGGAGGACCACAGCGAGGGCAAGGACCGTCCGGTGCTCGTGATCGGCCGGGACGGGCCGTGGCTGCTCGCGCTGCCCATGACCAGCAAGGATCACGACAGGGACGCGGCCCAGGAGGCGGACGAGGGACGCTACTGGGTCGAGATCGGCAGCGGCGGCTGGGACCGGCAGCGCCGGGTCAGTGAGGTGCGGGTGAACCGGATCATCCGGGTCGACCCCGACCGGGTCCGGCGGATCTCCGAGCGGATCAGTCCGGAGCGCTTCCAGGCCGTCGCCGAGGCTGTGCAGCGGCACTGGTGAACGAAGGGACGCCGGCCCCGCGGCGGGCCCGCATTCGGGGATGGCGCCCGCCTGGAGCGTGTGGGGAGTAGCCTGATTGGCAGAAGTTCCGCCACGCGGAGGGAAGCCGGTGAGAGTCCGGCGCTGACGCGCAACCGTGAGCCGTCGTTGACGGCGAGTCGGGATACTCCAGCTGGTGGTTTGGCCCTGACCCGCTGTCGCGCACGCACGGGAGGCGGCGAGAAACCGTCGTCCCTGGCAAGCAGCAGAAGGATGACGACGATGAGCGTCCCGTACTGGCTGGAAGCCTCGCTCGAGGTATCCCGATACCCGCTTCCCCCGAGCCCGGGGGGCCGGACCGGACGCGCCGGGACGGTCACCGCGGCGGCCGTCCGTCCGTTCAGCGCGGAAGAGCTGGATTCGGCCTGGGGCGAGTGGTCCGGGTACTCCCCCGTGCTCGCGGACGTGTTGCTGGTGCTGGCCCGGACCGGGCTGCGCTGGAGCGAGGCCAGGGCGCTCACTGTGGGCGACGCGAACCCCGAGCGGATCACGGTGGCGCGGTCGGCCCGGGAAGGCGGACCGATCCGCTGCTACCCGACGCGGCGCGTCCGCGGTGTGCCGGTCGAGACGCGCGTGCGTCCGATCGTCCAGCGCCTGCTCGCTGGACGCGACGCCGACGAGCCGCTGTTCGCCACCAGCCTGGGCGAGCCGCTGCGCCGTGCTCCGGTCCTGCGCCGGCTGAACTGGCCGGAGACCGGACGCGGCCGCCGGCTCCAGGACCTGCGCCACACTGCGGCGTCGCTCTGGCTGGCCGACGGCGCCGCGCCCGCCGAGGTCCGCGCCTGGCTCGGCTGAGGTGGACCGGGTTCGGAACCGTCCCCAATGTGGTCCGTGGACCAGGTTGGGGACGGTTCCGAACCCGGTCCGGTTCAGCGGACGTTCAGGCCTCCGACGAGGACGCAGCGGCGCCGGCGGGCGAACGAGCGGGCGGAGGTCAGGCCCTCACCGGTGGGGCCGGCGATCGTGAACGTGCAGTAGCCCTCGCCACCAATGCCGATGCCGGCGTAGGAGGGACCGTTCTTCACGAAGATCGTGGTCTGGATCCGCTTGGCCATCTTCGTCAGGGCGTTGACGTCGCTGGAGTGCATCATCGCGGTGTGCCGGTTGCCGTGCTCGGCGATCACCGCAAGGTCCATGCCCTCGTCCACGTCCTTGACCCGCACGATCGGCAGGACCGGCATCATCAGCTCGACCCGGACGAACGGGTGCTCGAAGGGCACCTCGGCGATGATCAGCTTCACCCCGGCCGGCGGCTCGATGCCGATGGCCTTCAGGATCACGCAGGCGTCCTTGCCGACCCACTCGGTGACCGGGTGCCTGCCGTCCACCACCAGCGCCTCCAGCTTCGCGATGTCGGCGGCGTCCCGAAGTTCGTACGCGCCGTGCTTGAGCATCTCGAACTTCAGCAGGTCGGTGATGGACGCGACCGCGAGCACCTCCTTCTCGGAGGTGCAGGGCAGGTTGTTGTCGAAGCTGGCCCCGGCGACAATGTCCTTCGCCGCCTTCTCGATGTTCGCGGTGGCGTCGACCAGCGCCGGCGGGTTGCCCGCCCCGGCTCCGATCGCCTTCTTGCCGCTGGACAGCACGGCCTTCACGATGCCCGGCCCGCCGGTCGCGACCAGCAGCCGCACCAGCTTGTGGGCCATCATCGCGTTGGTGTTCTCGATGGACGGCTCGGTGACCGTCACCACCAGGTTCGGCGGCGCGCCGGCGGCCGCCAGCGCCTCGTTGATCTTCCGGATCAGCCATTGACTGATCTCCGTGGCCCGCGGGTGCGGGCTGAACACCACGGAGTTGCCGGCCGCGAGCATGCCGATGGCGTTGTTGATGATGGTCTCGGTCGGGTTCGTCGTCGGTGTGATCGCGCCGATCACGCCGAACGGGGAGATCTCGATCGTGGTCAGTCCGTCGTCCCCCGACCAGGCCTCGGTGGTCAGGTCCTCAGTGCCGGGCGTGAGCTCCGCAGCCGCACGGTTCTTGGCGATCTTGTCCGGCACGTTGCCCATGCCGGTCTGCTCGACGCAGCCGCGGGCCATGTACTCGAGGTTCTCCGGCAGCAACGCGACGTCCCGGATCGCCTTCACGAACCGCGCGCGATCCTTCATCGAGCAGTCGAGGTAACGGCGCCAGGCCAGGTCGGCCGCGGTGATCGCGGAGTCCATGTCGGGGAAGACCCCGTCGCTCACCGGCGTCGTGGCCGCGGACCGGGAGACGACCTCTGCGACGACCTCTGCGACGACCTTGCGGACGACCTCGGGGCTGATGGTGGTCATATCTGCTCCTGAACGGTGTTGAGTGCGTGTGTGACGATCCGGACGTCCTCGGCGACAGTGCCGCCCGAGACGCCGATGCCTCCGGCCAGCCGGCCGTCGACGAAGACGGGCAGTCCTCCACCGAAGACGACGACGCGTCCGGCGTTGGTGACCTCGATGCCGTGCAGCTCGCCGGACGGGGCGGACGCCTCGGCGAGCGCGGCGGTCGGGAGCTTGAACGCGGCCGAGGTGAAGGCCTTGTTCGTGGCGATGTCGATGCTGCCGAGCAGCGAGTCTGCCATGCGGTGCAGCAGCATCAGGTTGCCGCCCGCGTCGACGGCGGCGAAGACGACCGGGACACCCAACTCGGTCGCCTTCGCCTCCGCCGCCTCTGCCATCGCCTTGGCGGTGGCCAGGTCATAACTGCGAGTGGTCGCGGTGGCCGTGCCCAGCGCCTTCTCGACCGCTGCCCGGACCAGTTGCTGGACGTGGCCGAGGTCGTAGGTGTGCTCGGTGAGCCGGGCCAGCGCGTACAGGGTGTCGGAGAGCCGGTTGAGGTACTTCACGAGCTCCGGGCGCACCTCCCGGGTTTCCGCCATGGTCAGGACGCGGCGCTCCGCGCGCCGGGTCACCGTCCGCGCCTTGTGCAGGGCTGCGGAAGGGGCGTCGCGTCCCGGCACCACGAACGCGCGCTGCGGGCCCGTGACCTCCAGGCACATGTCGATGATCGACTCCAGGTCGGAGACGTCGGCGGCACTGATCGTGTTGTCGAGGACGGCGCGTCCCTTCGCGTCGCTGGCCAGTTCGGCCGCGAGCACGAACAGCCGCTGCTGGATCCCGTGGAGGGTTTCCCGGACCGAACTGTCCGTCGCTGCGGCCTTCGCCTCCCCGATGGCGGCGTTGGCCTCGTCGACCGTGCCGTACGCCTCCACCTCCGGGTCCTGCTTGGGCACGCGCGAGCCGCCGAACAGGCCGGTCGAGCCGGCATCGCCGGTGCGCGTGTAGACGTTGGGCATTGCTACGGTCCGATCTCCACGTCGTCGACGATGCCGACGATGGTCGCGTCGATGGGCGAGTCCGGACGGGCCGAGACCCGTGCCGAGCTGCCGCCAGTGACGATCACTGTGGCGCCGACGCCCGCACCGACGGTGTCCACCGCCACCTGCGGGAGGCCGACGTACTCCTCCTCGATGCCGATCCGTTGTACGACCAGCAGCTTGAACCCGACCAGCCGCTCATCCTTGCTGGTCGAGACGACCGTGCCGCGCACCTTTGCCAGGAACATGTCACACCTCCCGTGAGATCCGAATGGTTCGGGCCGCGGCGGCGTCCCGCGCAGCTGCGGTCACCTTGGCCTGGGGGCCGATCCGCAGCTCGACCCCGGTAGGCAGTTGCTGGATCACCTGCTGGCTGATCAGGCTGCGGGTGCAGGGCACCACGCCCGGCGCGGCGGGCGCGGTTGCCCGGCCGTGGCCATGGTCCGCACCCGTCGCCTTCTCCTCGGGGCCGGCGAAGGCGGCGCTCAGTGCCGCCACCGAAGTACCCAGGGCGACCAGTGGGGCGTGCCGCACCGCGTCCCTGCGCTCCCACGCGGCCAGGGCCGTCCGGCAGAGGAACCGCGACTCGGTGAGCCGGACGCCGAAAGAGCTCAGTGCGGCGAGGTTCCCGCGCAGCATGTCGGCGTAGCCCGGCGGCATCTCCGGGAACCAGGACTGCTTCGCCGCCCCATCCGGGCAGATCGCGGTGCGCGAGGCGACGACGAGCCGATTGCTCATGATGAACTCGCTGAACAGGTTGCTGGCCCGGCAGTCGGCGATGCCGTGGGCGACCTTGCCCGCGATGTTGGCCGTCAGCGTGGGCGCGATCAGCATGTCGTGCTCCTCGACCATCCGCCGGCTCACCTCGCGCATGCCCACCGACCTGATCAGGTCCTGGTCGAGGATCCGTTCGGCGCTCGGCGTCTGCACGTAGTCCAGCTGGACGCCCTCGGCGAGGAGCATCCGCAACTCGGGGATGCAGTCCTCGAAGCCGAGCAGCCCGCCGGTGAACACCACCAACGCCCGCCGCGGCGGTGCCAGCACGTCCAGGATCGCCTGCCGGATCAGGTTCCTCAGTTCAGCCTCGGTCATCACCGACCTCCTTATCGGCGAACGGGGACTCCTGCATCGGGATCCCCAGCGGCGTCACGAACAGCGGCTCGATCGGACGGACGACCGGTCGGCCCAGCGACGCGGCGAACACGTCCGGAGCGTTGGGGAAGGAACTCGAACCGCCGACGAGGTACACCATCGGCACGTCGCGACCGGCCAGGGCGGCCTTCGCGATCGAGGCCATCTTCTCCAGGGTGGGACGGATCACGCCGACCACGTCGTCGCGCCGGCTGGGATCCTTCTTCATGGCCTCCGCGGCCTCGTAGCCGATCCGGTAGGCGCCGGCCAGCACCAGCGTCATGTGGTGGCCACCGGTCGCCTCGTCGATCGACAGCATCACCTCGCCGTTCGAGAGCAGCGAGACCCCGGTGGTGCCGTGCCCGATGTCGATCACGCAGCCGTCGTCGATGCCCAGCGCACGCGCGGCGGCGACGGGCTCGTCCACAACCTCGTCGGTGTCCAGCCCCGCAGCGCCGGCGACGTTGCGGAAGACCTTGATGTCGCCCTCGCTGATTCCCGGAGGGATCGACACCGATGCCCTGGTGAAGTGGTGGCCGAGCCGCCGCTCGACGTCTTCGGTGAGGCGACGGACGGCGGTGGTGGCACCGAGCCAGTCCACGACCACGCCGTCGCGCACCACGCTGGAGTGCACCCAGGCGCCGGCCACCGGCCGGTTCAGCTCGTCGACGACGGAGACGACGATGTTCGCCGTGCCCAGGTCGATGCCGAGCCGCGGCGTGCCGAACGGCTCGTCCACCTCGCCGGTGCGGACCAGCTCCGCGAAGCGGCGGATCGCCGCCTCGGGGGCTTCGAGACTCCGGATGGTCGGTGCCATGGTCGCGGTCACTCCCTGATCAGCTTCCCGAAATCACCGTCATGCAGGTCGAGGGCGTTCGCCTCGTCGGTGTCGAGGTGGATCTCGGGAACCCAGTCGTCCTTGAGCCGGACGACGAAGTTGTCGAGCACACCGCCCCGCCGACCGCCGAACTGGACCTTGACCAGGTCCTGGTCGGCCAGCCCCCACGCCGCGGCGTGGCTGGGGCCCATGTGGATGTGGCGCGCCGCGATCATCACGCCGTGCTCCACGTGGATCTTCCCCTTCGGGCCCTCGATGTCGATCGGCCCCGCGTTGTCCAGGTGCCCGGACTGGGTGAGGGGCGCGTCGATGCCGAGTGCGACGCAGTCGGTGCGGCTCAGCTCCACCTGGGTCTTCGCCCGGCACGGCCCCATCAGCCTCAACTTCGGGAACGTGGCCCGGGGGCCGGAGATGGACACGGTTTCCACCGCAGCGAAGTCGCTGGGCTGGCGGACCCTCCGGTAGACCGTCATCTCGTCGAGGCCGAACAGCGTGGCCAGATCCTCCCTGCTCAGATGGGCATGGCGGTTGGACACGCCGACGACAATGCGCATCTGCAGGTCCTCCAGGCGGCCGAGCACGACGCGGGTCACCTCCTCGACGAGTTGACGGGGATCCGGAGCAGCCATCTCAGGCCTTCTTGGGCAGCAACTGCTCTACGTCCGCGTGCGGCCTGGGGATGACGTGCTTGCTCACGACTTCCTCGCCCACCTGGGCCGCGGCGGCGGCGCCTGCGTCGACGGCGGCCTTCACCGCACCGACGTCGCCGCGCACCATCACGGTGACCAGGCCGGCGCCGACCTTCTGGTAGCCGATCAGCACGACGTTGGCCGACTTGACCATGGCGTCCGCTGCTTCGACGGCTCCGACGTAACCCTTGGTCTCGACGAGACCGAGCGCTTCACTCATCGCAGTTCCTCTCTCTCCTACTTCTTGGTCCGGGGCGTGGTGGTCTTGCGGGTCCGCGTCGCGCGCGGCTTCGGCGGAGCCGGTGGGGCCTCCACCGGCTCGGTCACCGACTCGGGAGCGGGCACCTCGGCCGGCTCAGCGACTGCCTCCGGCTGTGGCTCCGGCTCGGGTTCGGGTTCCGGCTCGGGCTCGGGCTCGAGTGCGGGTTCCGGTTCCGGCTCGGGCTCGGGTTCCGGCGCGGGCTCCGGCTTCGGCGCCTCCAGACCCACGGTCACGTCGGTGAGCACGACCGGCTCCAGCTGGGTGCTCGGCCGCGGGATCACCGAGGTGGCGAACACCTTCGACACCTTGGACGCGGCAGCGCAGGCGGCGTGGATGGCGGACTGGACCGCGGACACCTGGCCCTCGATCTTCACCGCCACCATGCCCATCCCGTCGGTGGTCTCGTAGCCGATCAGCGTCACATCGGCCGTCTTCAGCGCCACGTCCGCGGCCTCGACCGCGGCGGGCAGGCCGTACACCTCGATGGTGCCAAGGCTCAGGTTGGGCATGTCTGGCTCCTTCAGATCGCAGTCAGGTCGGTGAGAGGCATTCGTTTGACCAGGCGGGCGGCGTTCGCGCCGACGGCCCGGTCGCTCGCGTCCGCCCGGTTGAGGTTCTCGACCAGGTACGGACGGTCGGCTGGCAGCTTCTCCGTGGTGATCACCACGAAGTCGAGCCCGACGCCGATGCCGATCCCCAGCCGCGACTCCAGGCTCGCGTCGTGGGCCAGCACCAGCGGGTTCTGCTCAGGATGGTGGGTGACCTCCACGGGCACCCCCTCCTCCTCGATCCCGTGCAGCACCTCCGCGATCCGGACGTCCGGGATCCGGTCGCTGAGCCGCAGGCGGATGGTGGGACGATGCGCGTTCATCGCTGCGCCTCCCACGCGAGCACGAGACCGGTGGCGACGGCGTTGCGCGGGCCCTCGCAGCCACGGATGTTCGCGCGCCCGGCCACCACCCGGTACTCCCCGAGCGCCTTGGTGACGAGCTGCGGGATCTCGAAGTCCAGGGCGGAGCCGCCGACGAGCACGACGTGCGCGACGTCGCGGACGCTGCTGGTCGGGCTGACCGCGGCCAGCGCGCGCAGGGCGTTGGTGACGAACACCCGCTCCTTGGCCCGGATCCGCACCTGGCGGATCAGCTCGAGCGGCTGGCGCAGCGGGAGCGGGATCATCCCCTCCGGATGCAGCACCACCGTGCGGGCGAACACGGCCGGCGGCAGCGGGTTGTCGAAGAACTCGACGGTGCCGTCCTCGTGGCGGATGTTGAACAGTGTCTCCACCCGGGCCAGCGGGTAGCGCTTGATGTTCTCGGCGTCCTCGGAACTCTCCAGGCCCAGCTCGGACTGGATCAGCAACGTGACCATGTTGCCTGCGCCGGCCAGGTGGATGCTGCGGGCCGTCCCGTCCTCCTTCAGCACGGACGCGTCCGTCGAGCCCGCGCCCATGTCCAGGATCGCGATCGGCACCGACGAGCCGGGCGTGGTCAGCGCGCCGCGGACGGCCATCTCGGCCTCCACGCCGCCGACCTCCACCGGGATTCCGAACTGCGCGGTCATGTCGTGGGCGATCTTCTGCATCTGCAGGTGGTCGGCCCGCACCATCGCGGCGATGCCGACGGCCGCCTCCAGCGAGAACTCGCCGGCCAGGCCGCCGGTGACCTTCTGCGGCACCTGGGTGTCGACGGCGAGCAGGTCGGTGACCTCGATGCCGGACGGGTCGCGGTCGGTGAGCCGGCCCATCACGACGCGGACCTTCTCCATCATCCCGCCGATGTTCGTGCCGGGCTCACCCTTGATGTTCGTGATCGGGCCGACCGTTCCGGCGACCCGCATGATCTCCTCCGCGCCGCGGTCGACGTCAACCTCTGCCGAGCGGTCGCCGATGAACTGCAGCGAGCCGGCCGGGATCCGGCGCTCGGTCACGTCGCCCTTGGGGGTCTTGATCACCACGGCCGACCGGTTGCCCACCAGGGAGCGGGCCATCGGCACGACGGACGCCGTCTCGTCGGGGTTCAGCGCGAACAGGGTGGCGATGCCGTAGGGGTTGGCGAGGGTCTCGATGATCCGTCCGACCTCGGCCACCTCGATCGCGGCGAGCATCCCGATCGGTACCTTGTCGATCAGGCTGACCTCGTCGACGATCGGCATCTTGTGGGCGAGCCGGTTGTGCACCAGCACGCCGTCGTCACGCTGCAGGATCGCGCCGGTCACCTGCAGCCGGGTCGCTGCGGTGTTGATCCGGGACGCGACGTCCTCGAAGGTGTAGGTGCGATCGGCCACCACGATGTAGGGGACGCCGGGAGTGCCGCGCTCGAGGTCGGCGAGCAGGATCGTCGTACCCACCCCGATCCCCAGACCGCCCGGCGTGGCGGGGTTGTGGCCGATCATCGTGGACTCGGTGATCACGGTCTCAGAGATCGTCTCCATGGCCACGTCGCCGATCACCGGCGCGGCCTCGTTGATCCGGATCAGGTCGAGGTCGGAGATCGAGCGGTGTGCCTTGTCCAGCGCCTCGCTCAGTGCGGCGAACACGCCTCGCGTGTTCTGCGAGGTGCCCTTGATCCCGGTCGTGGGCACGATCGAGGACGCCAGGAACACCGGGGTGGCACCCGGGGAGAGTTCCGCGAGTGCCACCTCGGTGGTGGCGTTGCCGATGTCGATACCGGCGATCAGGGCCATTGTTCAGCTTCCTCGATCGTGGACGGGGGTGGTGGGGCCGGCGGTCACGGACCGCCGACCCCGCTTCCTCACTCGGCCTTGAGGCGACCGCGCTTCTCGTACACGTCCGCCGCTTCCTTGATGAAGGCCGCGTTGACGGTGCAGCCGTACTTGGTCTCCAGGTCGTTCGCGAGGCCGTAGAGCTCGGCCTTGGTCGAGCGGTACGGGCGTAGCGCGTTGTAGACCTGCAGGAGTTCGGCGTCCGGGACCTTGATCAACTCCGCGGCCCGCCGCATGTTGCGGGCCAGGCTGTCGCGTCCGACGGACTCGGCCACCTGCGCCTGCATTTCGAGGGTCTCCGGGGCGATCCGGAAGTCGTCGGCGGTGAGCTCGCCCGACTTCACCTTCGCGACGCTGAAGTCGGCCAGCACCTTGCCGGTGGCTGCCTTGATCTGGCCCGGCATCTTCTCGCCCAGCGGGTAGCTGGACGCGTCCACGCCACCACTGGCCGCGGGCTTCTTGGCGAACGACACCTGGTCCTTGCCGAGGTTCGCCATGACCTCGGACATGATCTGGCGGATCAGTTCTTCGGATTCCATGTCGCTCTCCTACCGGTACTCGACCCGAAGGGTCTGGGTCTTCTTGTTCGGGTCGCAGAGCTGGGTCTCCTTGATGTGCCACAGCGCCGCGATGGCCTGGTACTTCGGCCTGGCCATCTGGTCATTGCGGACCGGGACCGGCGACGGCGACTCACCCTTGGCGTACTTCGCCGCGTTGGAGCCGATCGCGCGGAACGTCTCCAGGTCGACCAGCGGTGCCTGGGAGAACAGCTCCAGGTTCGACAGCGGCGGCAGATCCTTCTGGTGGATCACCGTCGTGCCGCGGGACTGGATGCCGATCCCGATGCCCGAACCGGACAACTTCGCCGCCTCGTGGGCGATGAAGCCGACGTCCGCGGTGCGGAACACGCGGATGAACCGGTACGACAGTCCCTGCTCCTCGATGCCCGCGCACACCTCGCGCAGGACGTCACCGTGGTCGACGTCGATGATCGTGTGGGTCATCCGGCCACCGAAGCCGGGTGCCAGGGCGATCACGACCTCGCGCGGGTTGGTGCCGCGCTCTGCCGGACCGGCCTCGCTGATCTGCAGCGAGCCGGCTGCGGAACTCACGCTCGGCGCGGTCGCGACGGCCGTGGCCGTCCCGCCGGAGCCACTGGTGAACTCCTTGATGACCTCTTCGATGATGCTGCGCAGTGTCTTCTCGTCCATCTCACTCTCCTCAGACGTTCTCGGGGCTGATCGCCTGGCGGATGGTCTTCAACTGCTCCCACTTCTCATCCGAGATCTGGTAGCCGGTCTGCGGCCCGCGGTAGTCGTTGGGCTGGTTCACGGCACTGATCACCTCGAACGAGTCGTTCAGGATCGCGGACGTGTGCAGGTAGTCGCCCGCCACACGCTGCTTGAGCATCCCGAACACCGAGCCGGCCACGTCGTCGAAGCCCGCCTTCGCGAGCGCCTTGACGATGTCGACCCCGGTGAGGCCCCGCTTCATCAGCTCGCCGGCGGCCTTCAGGTCCTCCACCACGTTCCGGTTCGGCATGTCCTGTGAACCGCGGGCGTAGGTGGCGGCCTCGACCTCGGCGTCCGAGACCTCGGTCAGACCGAGCTCGCGGAACAGCGCCTGGATCACCTTCGCGGCCTTGTTGCGCACCCGGACCACGTCCTCCTCGAGCACAGGCACCAGGCCACCGTCGATCCGGAGATCGCGCTGGATGATCAACCAGTCGTCGTAGTCGTCGGCATCCCAGTTCGAGCCGGCGAACATGTTGTCGTAGTTCGGCGTGGCCGAGTAGCCGGAGCAGATGAAGTCCGTGCCGGGCACGAACTGCATCAGCGACCGGGCGACGCGGCGCAGGTCGGAGTGGGTGAACGTCTGGTCATTCGACGAGGCGCACTCCAGGTCGAGGGCCATGGCGATCAGGTTCTCGGCCAGGATCGCCCGGATGCCCTGAGGCACTGCGGCCGGGACGCCCACGCAGGACACCGAGCCGTTCTGGATGCCCTGGGAGCCGGCGCCCTTGGTGATGTAGATGCAGCGAGCCTCGAGGTACAGCATGGACTTGCCCTCGGCGTAGCCCATCTGGACCTCGGAGCCGGTACCGGAGGTGAACCTCATCTTCAGGCCACGCGACGCGTAGCAGGAAGCCAGGAACGCCTTCGACCACGGAGTGTCGTCACCGTCCATGAACACGGCCTCGGTGCCGTACACCGAGACGGTCTCGGCGTAGGCGGTGAAGCCACGCATACCGAGCTCGAGTTCGGTGGCCTCCTCGACCGCGCACTGGGTGAGGATGCCCGGACGCCCGACCTGCGCGCCCACCATCAGCGCGATGGCGTTGAACGGTGCGTACCGGACGATTCCGACCGTGGTCTCCAACTCGGCGAAGCCGCGCAGGGCGGCCTCGGCCGCGTCCGCGGCGATCTGGACCGGCTGGTCCTTCACGTTGGTGACGTGGGCCTGGTTGGCCGGGGACTTCCGGGCCCGCATCTTGGTGACGGCCATCATCATCTCGAGGACGGTCATCTTGCTGACGACCTCGGTGATCTTGGCCGGGGTCATGGCGGTGGTCAGGGCGACCACCTCGGCCCGCGGCACGTTGATGTCGCACAGCTTCCTGGCCAGCTCGAGGGAGTCCATCTTGCAGACGGCCTCGGCGTTCTCCAGCTTGATGCCGAAGTCGGCGATGAACGTGTCGATCATGTCGAAATCGGCTCGCTGCTTGCCGTCCAGCTCGCAGACCTTGCCACCCTCGATGCGGATCGACGGCTTCGGGTCGCTCGGGCTGCTCATGGCGATCAGGCCGACCTCAGGCCACTCGGTGACGAACCCGTCCTGGTTGACCGGACGTGCGTCGAGTGCCTCGAATCGCTTGCTCTTCACGAATGTGCCTCGTCTCAGATGTACGGAGTGGTGGACGACTCCGGGTACGCACCCATGGCGCCCAACAGTCCGCGGCCGACCTCGCGCGCGGCGATGATCGCCTGGCGCACCGCACCGGAATCACCGGTGAAGAACGAGATGACCTCGTTGGAGTAGCTGGTGCCGTCGGCGGGGCTCGCGTAGCCGATCACATCGATCGTGGACGCCTTCACCGCGGTATCGGCCAGAACCACGCCGATCGCAGCCGGGGCCCCAACGGTGATGCCGAAGGCCTTGCCGAGCGGGGCGCCGAACGCCTTGTTCAGGGCGTGGGACGCGCGAGCGGTGTACTGGAACTCCAGGTGACCCGCGTCGTTGCCGTACACGTCGCCGAAGGTGCGCTCGATCTCGCTGAGGGTGACCTCGACTGCGCGACGGGCGTCGGAGACGTCCTGGGCGCCGAAGATGATCAACGAGCCGTGGCCCGCCCCACCCTTGGTGTCCCGCGGCAGTTCGATCGTCACGATCTCGGTGTTGGTCGCCTTCACAGCCTCGTCGGCGGCGAAGATCTGCGGGCCGGCACCGGTGCGATCACCGATGATGCCGATCGACTTGTACTTCGGATCGATCTTCATCAGGGCGTGGATCTGCGGGTCGACGTTGGCGATGACCAGGCCGATCGTGTCGCCGATCGCGCTGCAGCCGACGAACTCTGTGCTCGCCGGACGGGCGCCGCCGGTGGTCGTGGGCGCGGCCGGGGCCGGCTTGCCGTCGATCTTCTTCATGACGGCGTTCATGATCTGGTCGACCAGTTCTTCACTTGCCATCAGGGTTCACTTCCTCACTTCTCCGCCGACGGGAGGATCTTCTCCACGTCGGTGTGCGGACGCGGGATCACATGGACGGAGACGAGCTCGCCCACGTTCTGGGCGGCGACGGCACCGGCGTCCGTGGCTGCCTTGACGGCGCCGACATCGCCACGAACCAGCACGGTGACCAGACCCGAGCCCACCCGCTGGCTTCCGATCAGGACTACGTTGGCCGACTTGACCATGGCGTCAGCGGCTTCAACGGCGGCGACGAAACCCTTCGTCTCCACCATTCCGAGGGCTTCTTGCATTCCAGACTCCTCCGTTGGGTCGGTGGGCCGCCCACGCCATTGCGACGGCGGCATTTCGTTGTGAGGTTAGGTCCGGACCCGGGGCAATAAACGCACCTGGAAGCGTCGGTTTCGGGCAGCTTGGAGCACAGGAACGCGACCAGAAAGTGCAAGCCCGGCGACCGTTTCGTGCAACTCTGCACAAGACCGACCGGGTGGTTGACACCCCCGTCCACCGCACCGACGATGGGCCTGTTCAGCACCCCTGTGGACCAGGTCGGGGACGGTTCCGAACCCGGTCCACCGGCGGCTGCGCAGAGAGGCGGGGATGTCGGAGAAGCAGCGCATCATCCAGGAGTTCGTCCCGGGCAAGCAGGTCACGCTGGCCCATGTGGTGGCGAACCCGGATCCGCGGCTGTACCCGAAGGTCGGCCTCGCCCAGCAGGACGGTGCGATCGGCGTCATGACCATCACCCCTAGTGAAGCCGCGATCATCGCGGCCGACGTGGCCACGAAGACCGCGTCGGTGGAGCTGGGCTTCGTGGACCGCTTCTCCGGTTCGCTGGTGGTCATCGGCCGGCTGACCGATGTGGAGTCGGCGGTGGAGAACGTGGTCAGCGTGCTGTGTGACCAGCTCGGCTTCGCCCGTCCGCCCTTGACGCGGACGTGAAGCGGATCCTGCTTGTCGGGAGCGTCGGCTGCGGCAAGACCACCCTGCTGCAGCGCCTGCACGGTGAGGACTTCACGTACTCCAAGACCGAGACCATCTACACCGACCGTGCCATCGTCGACACCCCGGGGGAGTACCTCGAGATGCCGTGGTTCAAGCACGCGCTGCGCCTGGCGTCCTTCGAGACCGAACTGGTGGTGTTCCTGGCGTCCGCGACGGTCGAGGAGGCGAAGTTCCCCCCGGGCTTCACCACGTTCTTCATGCCGCCCTCGATCGGCGTGGTGACCAAGACCGACATCGCCGGCCCCGCCCAGGTGCGCACCGCCGCCAACCATCTGCGCCTGGCCGGCACGTCCGAGATCTTCGAGGTCTCCGCCCTCACCGGGGACGGCATCCCCGCCCTGGCCGACCGCCTCGCCTGACCGTCCGACCTGGCCGAAAAGGAGAACCGTCCCCTTTTCGGCCATCCCCCGGGTGTGGCCGAGAAGGGGACGGTTCTCCTTTTCGGTCAGACGATGGCGTGCAGGATGCCGGCAAGGTCTCCCTCGGTCGCGGGGACGGGGTTGCCGGAGGTGCAGAAGTCCTTGCGGGCGGTCGCGGCGAGCGCCGGGATCGCCGCCCGGAACTCGTTGGGGTCGACGCCGGCATCGGTGATGGTGCCCGGCATCTCCAGCTCGCGACGCACCCGCTCCAGCCAGCCGACCAGGCCGAACACCAGGTTGCGGTCACTGGACGCGGACAGCCCCAGCGCCCGGGCCAGGGACACGTAGCGGCGGCCGACCTCGGAGACGTGGCTCGGGCGGATCCCGAGCACGTCGGCGTTGTACTCGATCACGTGGGGCAGCAGGATTCCGTTCAGCCGTCCGTGCGCCACCGGGAACGATCCGCCGATCGAATGCGACAACCCGTGCACGATGCCCAGGCCGGAGTTCTGGAAGGCGATCCCCGCCATCGTGGCGCCGGTGTGCTGGTGCTCACGAGCCTTCAGGTCGGTGGTGCTGCGGAAACTGCGCACCAGGTAGGTGTCCGCGATCCGCAGCGCCTTCTCGGCCAACGCGTCGGAGAAGTCGTTGTGGCCCAGCGCGACATAGGCCTCGATCGCGTGGCTGATCGCGTCCATGCCCGAGTCGGCGATCAGCCGTGGTGGTGCGGTCGCGACGGCCTCCGGGTCGAGGATGGCCACGTCCGGCAGCATGTCGGACGAGTTCAGCGGCAGCTTCGCGTGGCTGTGCGGATCCGTGACCACGGCGAAGGAGGTGACCTCCGAGCCCGTGCCCGAAGTGGTCGGGATCACGTAGAAGCCGGCGTCCGTGCGATGCCCCTGCTCGAGGGCGAGCTTGCGGACGGCCTTCGCCGTGTCGATCGGGGAACCGCCACCGAGGGCGACCAGCGCCTCCGGCTGGAACTCGAGGAACGCCCGCAGCCCTGCGGCGACAGCGGCCACATCGGGGTTCGGGATCACCTTGTCGAATACCTCGACACTCGCCCGCGACAGTGCGTCCCGTACCTGTCCCATCAGTGGCGTGGTGGCCATGAAGCCATCGGTGATGACCAGCACCCGCCGCCCGTCCAGATCGGCCAGCGCCGACAGTGAGTCAGGCCCGTAGCAGAGGGTGGTGGTGAGTTGGAAGCGAAACACCGGCTGGTCTCCCGTCACGCGAAGAGAACTGGCGCCGGTACTCGCTGGGGGACACACCCGTGTGTGCCCGGAAGACCCGCGAGAAGTAGTTGACCTGGTTGAAGTCGAGCTCCGCAGCGATCTTCTGCACCGGCATCTGGGTGGAAGCTAACATCAGCTGCGCGCGGGAGATCCGCCAGGCCGTCACATACGACACGAATGTGTAGCCGGTGACGGATTTGAACAGTTTCGACAGGTGGCCGGGCGACCAGTGGGTGGCTGCGGCGGCCTCGGTGAGTGACAGCGCCCGGTTCGGGTGCCGCGCGATCTCGTTGAGCAGGTCGCGCAGATCGCGACGCCGGTGCGGGCGCGAGCGCACGATCTCGTCAAGGATCATGCCCAGCAGCCGCTCGAAGTACAGCTGCGACTGGTAGCGGTTCGCGGACGCGGTGCGTCGGTCGCGCTGGCGTTGCACGACCTGGCTGAGGTGGGTTGCGAGCCGGGGAGCGCAGTCCCTGGTCACCGCCAGCACGACGTCCTCCAGGCTGGAGATGTGGTCGCGGACGTCGCCCGGCTTGGCGTAGGCGTCATCGAGCAACCGGCTCGTCTCGGCATAGGCGGTGGCGAGGTCCTCCGCATCCATCGCCCCGCGCAGCACCGGGTAGCCCTCCGGCGCATCGGCCGGGACGGCGGGCCGAGGGCCCTCCTCCTCGGGACGGTGGTAGGGCACCAGGGTGAGCAGCGGCAGGCTCGGAGGGCTGGCCGGGGGTTCCGAGGACGTGCGCGGACGGGTCCGGATACCGTCGATGCCCTGGCTGAGCCCCAGCAGGGTCTTGGCCGCGGCCGCGATCCGGCGCAGATTGGACGTCGGCACCTCGTCGTAGAGCCGGACCAGCTCGCCGTCCTTGCGCCAGCCGGAACTGCTGGTCAGGAAGTCGGGCTGCTCCGATTCCGGCACCCGCACCTGGCCGCACAGGATGGCACCCACGTACTTGTCGCCGTCGGTGACCGGGACGGAGAAGTCCACCAGCCCCGAATGGCAGCGATACGCCTGCGGAGACCCCTCGATCAGCGACTGGAGCCCGCCGTGGGCGTCGCAGCCGTGGCACAGCTTGTCGCGCATCGGGTCGGTGCGCATCATCTGGCAGAAGTCGGTGAAGGCGCACGCCGGCGTCACGGGTATCCCGCGGGTGTCGACGGCGACCGTTGCCAGCCCCGTTGCCTCGGAGAAGTCCTCGAGCATCTTGTGAAGCTGGTCGAGGTCCAGCACTTCCCCAATCCCAAGCTCAGCCATTGCGCCTCCGGATGGATCGCCAAGGAGCCTAGTCCATGGAACCGGGACGAGGTAGGTGCCGGTTTCGTGCTACCCGCCTGCGGGCCCGGGTAGAAATGCTCCCTTCCGCGGATTCCCCCGGCCTGCCGATTCGCTCCCGCTCCGTCCAGATCCTCGGCAAACTCGCGGGCGCGGTTCGCCAGATTCACCCCGGCCCCTGACTACACTGCTCGGCAGGTGTTAATGCCAGTGGCAGTCCTTTAGGGATAGGGGACGCGGCCCCGCCTTCCATCCAGGGCGGGGCCTCACCAATTCCGGAGCCGGACCTCAGCAGGTCCGTTCCAGGACTCCCGGACAGTGCGCGGCCCCCGCCAACCTGACCGAGCCCCGCCAACCCGACCATGTCCGGCTGGGCGGCGGGCCTGCGTCCGAAGCCATCGGGTGGAAGATGGGCATCGACACGAGGAGGTCCCGATGGAAGCCGCGGAGATCCGGAAGGTCCTGGTGGTCGGCGCCGGGACGATGGGCCAGCAGATCGCGCTGCAGTGCGCTACCCACGGCTTCGAGGTGGTGCTCGTCGACCAGTCCGAGGACGCGCTCGAGGTGGCCGCCGCACGGCTGGCCGGCCTCGCTCGCCAGGTGGCCGACGACCCCGCCTTCGCGGGAGTCGACCTGGCCGCCGCCGCGGCAGGGATCGCCCGCACGACAGAGATCGCGGAGGCCGCCAGGGAGGCGGATCTCGTGTCCGAGTCGGTGCCGGAGGATCCGGAACTGAAGGGCCGCGTGTTCGCCGAGCTCGACCGCTACTGCCCGGAGCGCACCATCTTCGCCACGAACACCTCTTCTCTGCTGCCGTCGATGTACGCGGACGCCACCGGGCGGCCGGACCGCCTCGCCGCGCTTCACTTCCACCAGCCGGTCTGGTCGGCCACCATCGTCGACGTGATGCCGCACCCCGGCACGTCCGAGGCGACCGTGGAGACACTGCTCGGCTTCGCCGCCCGGATCGGCCAGGTGCCGATCCGGCTCCGCCGCGAGAGCCCCGGCTACGTGTTCAACGCGATGTACAACGCCCTGAACGGCGCGGCAATCACCCTCGCCGCCAACGAGGTCGCCAGCATCGAGGACGTCGACCTCGCCTGGACGACGGTGACGAAGATGCCCAACGGGCCGTTCGCCATGCTCGACTACGTGGGCATCGACACGGCGTGGCACATCACCGATTACTGGGCCCGCGCCACCGGCGACGCCCAGCTCACCCGGAACGCCGCCTTCCTGAAGGGTTATCTCGATCAGGGCCGCGCCGGCGCCAAGACCGGCAAGGGCTTCTACGACTACGGCGGCTGATCCGGACCAGATCGGGGACGGTTCCGAACTCGGACCAGATCGGGGACGGTTCCGAACTCGGTCCGACTTGTCCACAGGGCCCGGATCCGGGCCGAAACTGCGGAAAAGCCGGACCGTCGGGAACCGTCCCCGGCTGTCGGCGGGGCTGCGTAGGGTGCGGATCATGGCCACCACGGACGAACGGGACGGACCCGACGCCCCGCGGCTGCACCCACCCACCCTCGGCATGCTGGCGGCCGTGCCGGACGCGGTCGCGCTGGACGGCGACGACGACCTCGACGAGGTGGCGATCCGCGACCTCACCGCCGACGAACTGGTCTGGACGGGCCGCCGACGTTTCGGCGCGTCCCTGCTGTCGGGCGTGACCGCACGGTCCTGGGCCGCGCCCGGAGCGTCCGTGGTGGGCTCGGTGGTCGAGCGGCTGGAAGTGGTGGCGCTGAGCGCGCCCGAGTCGGGCTGGTGGAACGTCGAGGTGCAGCAGAGCCGGATCGGATCCGCGGAGCTGTACGACTCGAACTGGCGCGGTGTCCGGTTCAACCGGTGCAAGCTCGGCTACCTGAACCTGCGTGGCGCCCACCTCACCGACGTCGTCTTCGCCGACTGCCAGATCACCGACCTCGACCTGGGCCACGCCACGGCGAGCCGACTGGCGTTTCCCGGCACCCGGGTCGACCGGCTCGACTGCTCCGGCTCCCGGCTTGCCGATGTCGACCTCCGCGGCGCCCGGCTCGCCGACATCGGTGACATCGAGGGCCTGCGTGGGGCGAGCATCAGCCTCGAGCAGCTCCTCGACCTTGCGCCCGCCCTGGCCCAGCGACTCGGCATCCGGCTCGACTGAGCCGCGCGCCTCGGGTACCCGGCAGAATGGACGCCACCACCCCGGCAAGCGGAGACGAATGAATACTGCGTCCACACCACGGATCGCCGTCGAGACTCGTGACGAGCGGCTGCGCAGCCTCGACCGGGATGCGGCGCTCGCCGCCGGCCTCAGCCCGGTCGAAGCAGACCTCGTCGAGGAGTGCTACCGCACCGGGGCGAGGGTGGCTGATGCCCGCCGCTGGTACGCCTGGTCACGCCGGCTCGGCGCCGTCCACTTCCTCCTGCTGGGGGCGCTCGGGCTTCCCCTGCTGGCCCTGGTCATCCTCGCACTGGTCGACCTGCCCGCGGCCCAGTCACTGGCCTCGGTGCTCTGGTCGATCAGCGTCGGCATCGCCGTTGCCTGGCTCGGCAACCTCGTCGCCCACCTGCTCACACCGAACGTGCTGCGGATCGCCGAGCGCGCCACCCGCTCGTGGGACGACACGTACTGGTCGCGTGCGGTCCGCGCCGTTGCCGAGGTTGACGCGGAGCGAGGGGCCGACGCCGCGGCCACGTTCGACGGCGCGCTGGCGCTGCTGCACCCGGAAGCGACCCGACTGGCCGAGGGAGATGCGCTCTGGCTGAGGCTGAACGGCCCCACCTCAACAGATCCGGCACTCGCCGGTCTCCGCACCCGGGTGGAGCAGCAGGTTCTGGCCATCACCACGGAGGCGATCCGGCTGATCTCCGGGGGGCCGGCCGAGCTCGAGGCGCGTCCGGTGGAGTGGCGCGGCGCGTCCGAAACCCGCACCCGGATCGTGCCCGAACGACGACTCGCCCACGGGGACGATCTGCGCTGATTTGCGCCCGCTCGCTTCGGCGCGTGATGAATACCACACATTGATAACGCTCTGATTACGCTTTTCCCCAGCGACACAAGGCCCTTCGGCAGGTGCAGAGCGCGTGCTAGATTACGCGAATCCGTGGGTTGTGGGTCGTGCAGTATCGTGTGCCGCCGTCACGGGGTGGAAGAGGGAGTCCGGATGGCAGACAGCACCGCTGTCGAAGCGCGCGACGGCGCGGTTCCGATCGCGGGACGCACTCCGTGGCAGATCACGAGAGCGCGGCTGACCCGCGACAAGGTCACCATGGTGGCGCTCGGTGCCGCGATCTTCTTCATCCTCCTCGCACTGAGCGCGCCCCTGATGATCCAGGCGGGCTGGATCGACCCGTATACCGCCCATTCCGATCTCGTCGGTGGCCTCGGTTCGATGCCGATCGGCCCGGCGGGCGGGGTGTCCTGGGCGCACCCGATGGGCGTCGAACCAGGCACGGGGCGGGACATCTTCTCCCGCGTGATCGCCGGCCTGACCGTCTCGCTGATCGTCGCGACCAGCGCCGTGCTGCTCTCCGCCGTGCTCGGCACGGTGATCGGGATCATCTCCGGCACCGCGGGTGGCCGGATCGACTGGTTCTTCTCCCGCGTGATCGATTTCGTGCTCAGCTTCCCGCAGACGCTGATGCTGATCGCGCTGTCGACCATCGTGATCGACGCCCTGCAGGCCGCAATGAACACCGACCGGACAGTCCCGTCGATGGTCTTCATGATCCTGGTCATGGGCTTCTTCGGCTGGCCGTACTTCGCCCGGATCCTCCGCGGCCAGGTGCTCTCGCTCAAGGAGCGTGAGTTCATCGAGGCCGCGAACTCTCTCGGGGCGAGCCGCACCCGCATCTACTTCACCGAACTCCTGCCGCACCTCTGGGCGCCGATCCTGGTCTACAGCACGCTGATCATGCCCCAGAACATCGCCACGGAGGCCGCCTTGGGCTTCCTCGGCGTCGGTATCCAGCCACCCACCCCGTCCTTCGGCTCGATCCTCAACGACTCGGTGCACTACGCCACGTCCGATCCGGCCTACTTCATGTTCCCGGGCATCACGCTGTTCCTGGTGGTGCTCTCGTTCAACCTGCTCGGCGATGGGCTGCGGGACGCGCTCGACCCGAAGGCCGACCGCCAGTGAGGGCAGGCACCAGTAATCTCCGCAACAAACACGAAGGAGAATCGATGAAGCGAGTCAAGATTGTCGCGGGTGTCGCGACAACCCTGGCGCTGGGCCTGGCGCTCAGCGCGTGTGGCGGTGGTGGCACCGGAACCGGCACCACGTCGGCAGCACCGGGTGGGGCAACCGGCGCCGGCGGCACCCTGTACATCCTGTCCGGCACCGCGACCGAGCACTGGGATCCGCAGCGGGTCTACGTCGGCGTGAACATCGAGGCCGGCAACCGGCTGTTCACCCGGACGCTGACCACCTTCGGCCCGGTGAGCAAGGACGGTGACCAGTCGACCCTCGTCGCCGACGCCGCGACCGACACCGGCACCGCGAGCGCTGACGGCAAGACCTGGACGTTCACGCTCAAGGACGGCCTGAAGTGGCAGGACGGCAAGGCCGTCACCTGCGAGGACTTCAAGTACGGCATCTCCCGCACCTTCGCGGTCGACGTGATCACCGGCGGCCCGAACTACGCGATCCAGTACCTGGACATCCCGAAGAACGCCGACGGTTCGTCCAAGTACGCCGGCCCGTACAAGAAGACCGGCCAGGACCTGTACGACAAGGCTGTCATGTGCGACGGCAACACCATCACCTTCAAGATGGCCAAGCCTTCCGGTGACTTCAACATGGCCCTGACCATGACCGCCTTCGGCGCCTTCCGCGAGGATCAGGACCAGGGCGACAAGTCGAACTTCGCGATCTTCTCCGACGGCCCGTACATGCTGGACGGCGAATGGACCACCAACAAGGGCGGCACCTTCGTGCGCAACCCGAACTGGGATCCCGCGACCGACACCACGATCCGCAAGGCCTACCCGGACAAGATCGTCTGGGACGAATCGCTCACCCAGGAGACCCTGTACGAGCGCCTGATCGCCAACCAGGGCGATGACCAGAACGCGATCACCTTCGACCAGGCCCCGGTCACCGCGCTGGCGAACGTCGCCACCGCTGAAGGCCGGTACTCGAACGTCGCTTCCCCCTACACCCGCTACCTGACGCCGAACTTCAAGTCCAAGGTGTTCAGCAACGACAAGGCTCGCGAAGCCCTGGCCCTGTCCACGGATCGCAGCGCCTACGTCACCGCTGCGGGCGGCGACCAGGTCGTGAAGGCGACCAACTCGCTGATCAACCCGGCACTCCCGGCGTTCCCGAACACCCCGCTGCTGGCGGGCGACAAGGGTGACCCGGCCAAGGCGAAGACCGTCCTGGAGTCGGCCGGCCTCACGCTGCCGGTGAAGATCAACGTGGCGTACCGCAAGAACGACACGCTCGACAAGGTCTTCGCGGGTCTCAAGACCGGCTGGGACGCCGCTGGCTTCCAGACCAACCTGATCGGTATCCCGGCCGAGCAGTACTACTCGACGCTGCAGTCCCCGGACTCGGCGAGCAAGTACGACCTCTACTGGGCCGGCTGGGGCGCTGACTTCCCGTCTGCCTCCACCGTGATTCCGCAGCTGCTCGACTCCCGTAGCCAGATCAGCGCCGGAGGCCCGGGTCAGGACTACGGCTACTTCGCCAACGACGCGTTCAACGCCGAGATCGACAAGACCGCGGCGATCACGGACGGCACCGCGCGCGAGAAGGCGTGGGGTCAGCTCGACGCCGAGGCCGTGACGAAGTACTACGCGGTGATCCCGCTGATCAATGACCAGTTCCTGTTCGTCCACGGCAGTAATGTCGATGGCGCGGTCGTGAACACCACGTTCACCGGCTACTACGATCTGGCCACCGTCAGCGTCAAGCACTGATTAGCAAGGGTCGGGAGGTGCGCCTCGGCGCACCTCCCGACTCCTCCAAGGAGACTGCGTGTTCTACTACATCCTGAGACGGCTGGTGTCGGTCGTCGCGATGATCTTCCTGATCACCGCGACCACGTTCGCGATCTTCTACGCCTCGCCGATCGACCCCGCCCGGTACACCTGTGGCAAGAACTGCACTCCGACCATCCTCGAGGGGAACCGGAAGGCCCTCGGCTACGACCAACCGGTGATCGTCCAGTACGGGAAGTTCGTCTCCGGCCTGTTCGTCGGCCGCGACTTCCCCGACAACGAGGAACTCCGCCAGCAGTACCCCCAGCAGGTCGTGCACTGCCCGGCACCGTGCCTGGGCTACTCGCCCACCCAGCACCGGACCATCAACGAGATGGTGGCCGAGGCGTGGCCGATCTCCTTGTCGATCGCGATCGGCGCCTTCATCCTGTGGATGCTGATCGGCGTGGGCGGCGGCATCATAGCCGCGCTCAACAAGGGCCGATGGCCCGACCGCAGCATCGTCGGAGCCGCGCTCGTCGGCTTCTCGCTACCCACCTTCTTCGTCGGCCTCGTGTTGCTGACCTTCCCTGCGATCAAGTGGGGATGGGTGCCCATCCCCAGCTACGTGCCCTTCTTCGAGAACCCGATCAAGTGGGCCCAGAACCTGATCCTGCCGTGGATCACGCTGGCCTTCTTCTTCGCGGCGAGTTACGTCCGCCTCACCCGCGCGTACATGATCGAGACACTGAGCGAGGACTACATCCGCACCGCCAACGCAAAGGGCGTCGCGCGGGGCAAGGTGATCTTCCGGCACGGCCTGCGCGCAGCGCTGACGCCGATCGTGACCGCAGCCGGCCTCGACCTCGGTGGGCTGCTGGGCGGCGCGATCATCACCGAGAGCGTCTTCTCGATGCACGGACTCGGTTACCTCGCCGTCCACTCCGTGACCTACATGGACCTGCCCACGATCGTCGCGATGGTGATGATCGTGTCCACCTTCTACGTCATCGCGAACATGCTCGTTGACATCTCCTACGGTTTCATCGACCCGAGAGTGAAGGTGAGCTGATGAGTGGCGATCCCTTCCTCCGCGTCACCGACCTCAAGGTGCACTTCCCCACCGACGACGGTGTGGTCAAGGCCGTGGACGGGCTCACCTTCTCCCTCGAGAAGGGCAAGACCCTGGGCATCGTGGGCGAGTCAGGCTCGGGCAAGTCGGTCACGTCGCTGGCCATCATGGGGCTCCACCGCGGCTCCCACGCCCGGATCAGTGGCGAGGTGCTGCTCGACGGCCAGGACCTGCTGAAGATCTCGAACGAGGAGTTGCGCGGCCTGCGCGGGCGCAAGCTCGCCATGATCTTCCAGGATCCGCTCTCGGCGATGCATCCCTACTACACGATCGGGCAGCAGCTCACCGAGGCCATCCAGGTACACGAGCGGATCTCGAAGAAGGCCGCCCGCACCACAGTGATCGAGATGCTCGCCCGGGTCGGCATCCCGAACCCCGGCAAGCGGGTCGACCAGTACCCGCACGAGTTCTCCGGTGGCATGCGGCAGCGGGCGATGATCGCCATGGCCCTGATCAACAACCCGGAACTTCTGATCGCCGACGAGCCGACCACGGCCCTCGACGTGACCGTTCAGGCCCAGATCCTCGACCTGATGCGTGACCTGCAGTCGGAGTTCGGCTCGGCGATCATCATGATCACCCACGACCTCGGGGTGGTGGCCGAGATCGCGGACGACGTCCTGGTCATGTACGGCGGCAAGTGCGTCGAGTACGCGGAGGTCGACGACGCGTTCCACCAGCCCGACCACCCCTACACCTGGGGCCTGCTCACGTCCATGCCACGGCTGGATCGGCTCAAGCAGGAGCGCCTCGTGCCGGTGGCCGGGAACCCGCCGTCCCTGATCAACATCCCGCCCGGCTGCGCCTTCCACCCGCGCTGCGCGTTCCGGGAGTTCGCCTCGTGCGCGTGCGACGAGGTGGTCCCCGACCTCACCGAGTCGTACCCCAAGCACGACTCGCGGTGCCACATCCCCGTGGCGAAGCGCGCGGAGCTGTTCGCCGAGCAGATCGCCCCGAGGCTGTAGGAGAGAACCGTGAGCCTGCTGGCCGTCACCGACCTGAAGAAGTACTTCCCGACCTTCAACCAGAAGCTCGTGCGCACCGAGGGCGACCCCGTGAAGGCCGTCGACGGGCTGAGCTTCACTCTCGACTCCGGCGAGACACTGGGCGTGGTGGGCGAGTCCGGCTGCGGCAAGTCGACGGCCGGACGGACGGTGCTGCGGCTGCTCGAGCCGACCGGTGGGACGATCGAGTTCGAGGGCAAGGACGTCACGAAGATCCAGGGCGAGGAACTGCGCCGGCTGCGCCGCCAGGTGCAGATGGTGTTCCAGGATCCCTACGGCTCGCTGAATCCGCGGCACCCGATCGGCGCGATCATCGCCGCCCCGTTCGAGATCCAGGGCATCAAGCCGCCGGGCGGGGTGAAGAAGACCGTCCAGGAGCTGATGGAGCGGGTCGGGCTGAACCCCGAGCACTACAACCGTTACCCGCACGAGTTCTCCGGGGGCCAGCGCCAGCGCATTGGCGTGGCCCGTGCGATCGCGCTGAAGCCGAAACTGATCGTCTGCGACGAGCCGGTCTCTGCGCTGGATGTGTCGATCCAGGCGCAGGTGGTCAACCTGCTGGAGGACCTGCAGGACGAGCAGAACCTGGCCTACATGTTCATCGCCCACGACCTGTCCGTGGTGCGGCACATCTCCGACCGCGTGCTGGTGATGTACCTGGGCAAGATGATGGAGGTCGCTGACCGGAACACGCTCTACGAGCGTCCGATGCACCCCTACACCCAGGCGCTGATGTCGGCCGTTCCGGTGCCCGAGCCCCGGCGGGATCGCGAACGCATCCTGCTCTCCGGTGATCTCCCGAGCCCGCAGAACCCGCCGTCGGGCTGCGTCTTCCGGACCCGCTGCCCGATCGCCACCGAGAAGTGCGCGGCCGAAATTCCGGCCCAGATCGAGGTCGAGCCCGGCCATCTGGTCGCCTGCCACTACCCCGCCGTCCGCGCGGTCATCTGACTCCATCGCTCGGCAACTGCCCGGTCACTAGAATCGGGCCAGGCCCTGTAGAGGAGGCAACGATGCCCCGGATCGATCTGATCGCGACCATTCCCGTTCCACCCGACGTGCTGCCGGCGGCGTCCGCGCTCCTCCTCGAGTACGGCGAGGTCGTCCGCGCCGAGCCGGGGAACGAGCGCTTCGAGGCCTATCACGACCAGGGCAACGGTGCGATGATCGTCGTCGAGCGCTACGTGGACGCTGACGCATTCGAGGCTCACCTTTCCAACCCGGCGAACGCCGTGTTCAACGCGAAACTCGCCCAGCTGCTGGACGGCGGCGGCTCCAGCCTGCAGATGCTGGCACCGCTCGGCTGAGCCGATCCACCCGGACGCACTTCGAGGCCGGGAACACGTCGGTGCCTGACCTACGCCTTCAGATCCACCTTCGCGCGGCTGACCCGGAAGCCCTCCCCCGTGCGGGAGTTGCGGCAGGTCACGGTGTCCTTCGCCACGGAGCAGCGGAAGTCACCGGCAACCAGGGCCTTTCCGTCCGGGAGGATGGCGAGTTGCTGGGACGGCTCCGGCGGGAACGGTGCTGACGCCCCGAACCGGGCGTCCCACCAAGCGACGCCCAGGTTGTCGTCGTCGGTGCCGCTGGCCAGGAAGGGCAGCGAGTGCGGATCGGTGCCGCAGGCCCAGGCCGCCGGCGTCGTCCCCCACAACTCCGGGCCCATCACGCCTCCCTCGTCCTTGCAGATCTTCCGGGACGGCTCGACGCCTGCGTCCCAGGTGCTCCCGGCGCAACCGGCGCCCGCGGCGCTGATGAAGCAGAGGAAGTTGCCGCTCGGCGAGGCGAAGAAGTTGGCCAGGTACCGGACGCCGTCCCGCTCGGCCGGCCCGCCCATCCGGGACACGTCGCGCTCGGTGGCGTCCGCGGTGGCGGCCACCTGACTCGCGGACGGGCTCGTCGCTGTCGTCACGGCCCGCGAAGGATCCTCGGCGACGCAACCCCAGATGAGGCCGGCAACGGTGAAGAGGGCGAGCGCGGCGATGCCTGCGCGGAGGGTGGGTTGTGCCTTCATGCCCTCACCTACGAGCGGCGGGCCTCGGAAGGTTGCCGGACGTGCGGGCTGTCGTGGCTGGGGATCCCCCCGCTCTGGCACAGTGAGCCCATGGCACTCGAACCTCCCCTGGCTCGTCTGGTCGGCACGTGGCGCGGCGATGGCACCGGCTGCTACCCGACGATCACCGACTTCTCCTACACCGACGAGATCACCTTCACCGACACCGGCAAGCCGTTCGTGCACTTCGTCCAGCGAACCTGGATCGAGGGCCAACCGCGGCACACCGAGACGGGCTACTGGCGCACGCCCACCGCCGACGCCGTCGAAGTGGTGATCGCCCTCCCCACCGGACAGGCTGAACGCGGATCGGGAACCTGCCGAACCGACGCTGCCGGCGTCCTCGTCATCGAGACCGACTCCTCGGTGCAGAACACTCCGACCGCGAAACAGGTCGACCGGATCGTTCGGCGACTCCGGGTGGACGGTGATCACCTGCACTACGAGGTGTCCATGGAGGCCGTCGGCCAGAGCCTCGCGCTCCACCTGTCGTCCGACCTGACCCGGCAGCCCCTGAGCGGCGTCGACTGACCCTTCGCCCCTACTTCGGGCGCCAACGGGCGGCAACCTCCAACTCAGGCTCGACGCCCAATCATGAACCGCCCCGGGTTCGTCGGGCCGGATCGCCACCAGATGTGGGAGACCGTTGAACCGGTCTTCGCTAAGGCCCCACTCCAGTGGTCACGCGTGGAGCTCTACCAGACCCTGGCTGAGGATCCCGACAAGGTGATCCTTCCCCGCTGACCCGCGGGCGAGCGCCCCAAGGCGGCTATTGGTCCACGTCGCCCAGCGGCAGATCCGGATGTTGGCGGGATTGGCGTGGCACCCTCGGTTCATGGTCGATCAGGTGTGTGCGATCTGCGGCGGGCCGTCGGTGCTTCTGGTTTGCGATGTCTGCCTACCCGAGGAGAACCTGCGGCAGTCGGCCACCGTCCGGGTGGGCGACAAGCGGAACCCGATCACGACGCGGCTTCGTGCTGGCAGCGGACGTACCCGCACGAAGCTCGACGTCACGATGAAAGTCGAGTGGAACCACGATCGTGGACGTGAGGAGCGAAAGGTCTTGGTTACCGATCAACGCACCGGCCGTCGCTGGGAGCGTTGGTACTCCATCGAAACCGGCGCACTCACTTGGGAGAAGGAGAGCGACCGCACGGACCAGACGACCCATGGGCCTGCCTCCCACCGCTCGTGACGTACCGAGGCGGATGCGCTTGCCGAGCGCAGAACGGGTCCCTGTGTCCTAGTCTTCGCTTTGGGCGAACACAGAGGGTCCAGGGGTTCCAGATGCGTGTGGTTGTTCGATCGTCGACGACGGCGGAGCTCATTGTGGAGTCTCCGGTTGGACAGTTGGCGGGTAGGTGGCGCGATGACTCGCTCCGGCCGCTGGTGGGCCAAGCCATCGATGTGGAGTTCACCATCAATTGGATCGTTCGTGCGGAGGACACCATCGTCGACGCCGGGGCTGGTGCTTCTCTCCGTTGGGACCCGGCCATCAACCGGGTCGTTGGCCGTATCGAGCAGGTCGACGCAGACGGCATGGGGTTCCTCCGCCTGGCTGCTGACTCCCTTTCCATGATCGAAACAGATGGGTTCGTGGCAGAGGGGGCGTGGGTCCAACTCGACGTTCCATCCTCCGCCGTCGAGATCTACGGCTACGTGGTCTAGGACGGCCGGGCCGGTGCGTGCCCGACCATCCACGGCTCGGCGCGATCTACCTCGATGTCTGCGGCATAGGAAGGTGTTCTAGCGGTCGGGGTCTGGCGTGGCGAACGTCCTCCTGATGCGCTGTTTGGGCTTGGAGTCCCATCGCCTCAAGGAGGACGTTCATGACCAACGGTAGTGGTGTGTCCCGCGGGGATCGCAACCGGAATGCCCGTCTGGTTCGGCTGCGGGCCGCGGTTCCGGTGACGAACGCAATCGTCGGTATCGATCTGGCTGATCGCAAGCAGATGGTCGTGGTGTGTGACCACGACTCCAGGGTGCTCGCGCGCAGGACATTCAGGTGCAAGGCGTGGGCGATGGGTGCCGCGCTGGATTGGGCCGCTGACCGCGCAGGTCGGGCCGGATCCGCGGGGGTGACGGTGGCGTGTGAGCCGACCGGGCACCGGTGGCGGGTGTTGGCCCAGCTTGCCGCGGACCGAGGGATGCCGTTCGTGTGCGTCCAACCCGCGGCGTCGTCGTGGGCACGGCGGACGGAGGACCTGACCAGCGACAAGACCGACGACAAGGACGCGGTCCTGATTGCCCGGTTGACCGCCCAGTTGCGCTGCTACTTGCCCGAGGCGTGTCAACGCTCTCTGAAAATTGACCCCCTGCGGGTTTCCGAAGACTGACCCCTTGTAGGGCGGGGTGGTTAGTTGTTGCGTTCCTTGGCGAGGAGTTCGCGGCGGGCGCGGGTGCGGTAGGAGTCGCCGGCGAGGGTGAGGACTTCGGCATGGTGGACGAGGCGGTCGATCATGGCGGCGGCGACGACTTCGTCGCCGAAGACTTCGCCCCAGCGTCCGAAGGGCAGGTTTGAGGTGACCAGGATCGAGCCTTGTTCGTAGCGGGACGCGACGAGTTGGAAGAACAGGTTCGCGGCGTCGGTGTCGAAGGGGATGTAGCCGACCTCGTCGATGATGATGAGCTTGTAGCGGCGGATCTTCTTCAGCTCGGTGTCGAGGGCGCCGGACTGGTGGGCGGCGGCGAGCCGGCTGATCCAGTTCGTGGCGGTGTCGAACAGCACTGAGTAGCCGGATTGGGCGGCTTTGATGCCGAGGGCGATCGCGATATGGGTCTTGCCGATCCCGGGCGGCCCGAGCAGGACGACGTTCTCGGCTTTGGGTACGAAGGTCGCGGTCGCGAGGTGGGCCAGCACGTCGCGCCGCAGGCTCGGTAGGTGGTCGAGGTTGAAGTCCTCGAGGGTTTTGATGGCCGGGAAGTGCGCGGTCCGGATCCGCATCATCGCGCCGGCTGATTCACGGTCGGCGACTTGGCGTTCAAGGACGGTGGCGAGGTATTCCTCGTGGGACCAGTTATCGGCGCGGGCCTGGTCAGCCAGCGTCTCCCAGGTCCGCCCGATCGTGGGCGTCTTCAACACCCTGGTCAGGTAGGCCAGCTTCGAAGCGAGCGGGTCGGTTGTCGTGGTGGTCACAGTGGTCCTTTCCGATAGCGGGTTCGGGGTGGGGGTCGAAGTCGACGCCGAACAGGTCGTCGTAGTCGGGCAGGGCCCGGATCGCGACCTGGTGTCCGTCGTCGTGGGTGCGGGTCGCGCGGATCGCCCGGCGCCGTTGGGCCAGGTCGTGCCGCAGGATCTTCGCGGTCGCCCGATGCTGCGGGTCGGTGATCGTGCGTTTCCTGCCCCAGAACCGTTCGTGGTCGGCGATCAGCTGGCCCTCGCAGGAGGCGACGACCCGGCCGGGGGTCGCGATCACGTCGACGAACCGGCCGATGAAGCGCGGGTCCACGCTGTAGTCATTGCTCGCGACCCGCACGTAGTAGTCCCGGCCCAGCCGGACCCGGTGCGGGATCCCGACCAGCGGCTTGATCGGCGGCAGGGCCACCATCGCGGCCAGGTCAGTGGCGAACAGATCGACCGGGCGGGCCTGGATGACCCGCATCCGACGCGCGTTCGCGGTCTCGGCCAGCCAGTGGTCGAGCTGGGTGTTGAAGTCGGCCGGCGAGGCGAACCTGCGGCCGGGCAAGAACGAGGTTTCGAAGTACTGGTTACGGCGTTCGACCATGCCCTTGAACTCCGGGTCAGCCGGCGGGGCCAGCGTGATCGACACCCCGAGGGTGCCTGCGAAGGAAGCCGGTACGAGCGGCCATCGAAGGGGTCGGAGCATCCGAGGCCAACGCAGCCCGGACCGTGTTCCTCGCCACCCCCAGCCGCCGCGCGATCTCCTTGATCGCCACACCCTCCGACCGATGCAAACGGCGGATCTCCGCCCAGTTCTCCACAGTGATCACCCCCACAGCCTCGGGCAGGGGGTCAAGATTCCCAGCCCCGCAAGGGGTCAGTTTTCAGGAAGCGTCAGCAAGGCGGTCGATGAGACGTGGGGTCGGCTGCGCCACCTGGGTGCCCGCCGTGCTCACCTGGTGGATGCTCACAGCGGGTATGTGCAGCAGGTTCGGGACCTGCTCGAGTGCGTGTGGCCGGCCGCCCTGGCCACCGCGAGACAGCCGTTCAAGTCGATCACATGGGTCGCGGCACTGAGAGTGCTGATGCTGAGGGATGGCGGCGACTTCACCAGGACCCGCAGGCTGGGAAGGGACCGGTTCGAGCGGTTCGTGCGAGCGGAGGTTGTGCGTCGAGGCCGGATCAAGCCGTGCCTTCGGATCGTGACCGGGCTGTGGGATGCGATGGCCGACCAGGCGGGTGTGATCGCTCACCGCGCCGGCGGGTTCGAACGGATCGGCTGGATCTTGGACGACTGGGATGCCGCGCGGGCCAACCAGGTCGAGGTGGAGCAGCGGATGGTCGAAGCGCTGGACCAGCTCGGCCTCACTCGGCTGGTGACCTCGATCGACGGGCTGTCCCCGGTCGGCGCTGCGGCGATCCTGGCCGAGACCGGTGACCTGACCCGGTTCACGTCCGCCCGCGCGATCGTGAAACTCGCCGGCCTCGCCCCGAGAGAACGGCTCTCCGGCACCTTCGCCGGCAAGGCCCGCCTCTCCGGCGCCGGTCGACCTGGCCTTCGCACCGCCGCCTGGCGGGCGGTGTGGGGCTGCCTGCACGCCAACGATGTGTAGTACCGCCACCTGATCACGCGGGAGCACAACCGGCTCAAGCCGACCCAGGCGCAGTCCGTGATCGCCGCCGCCCTGCTCCGCCAGCTGTGGGCAGTGGTCACCACCGGCCAGGCATGGGATCCCGCCATCGCGACCAACGGTCTTGCCCGACTCGAGGAGGCCATCGTGGCCTGAACGGCGCGGGCGTTCCGGCGTCACCCAGGAACAGGTCGGGGCTAGCCTTCCGCGGCATAGAGACACCAAGCTCGGCGGTCATCACAGGCGGCCCCGACCCCTCGTCGAACCAACCCGATCACACGCTGCAGGGACCAACCCCATTAGCTATGCAGGGACCGACGAGCGGGTCAGGCACCCCGACCCTTGACGCAAAACGCCTCACGCTGATGACCGTGCGTTTCGGGGGGATCACCCACCAAACTCGCGGCTACCAGCGGTCGTGCGCCCGTGCTCCCGCCGCCCTCCCGGTGGGCACCCGTTTCACTCGAGAGCCGTCAGGCTGACGACAAGAGTGTTGTGGGAGTCAGACGAGACATAGACATCGAGGTGTCCGCTAACGCCAAGAAGTAGCGTCTTCTCTCTGGACTCGTTCGGATCGGTGTACTGGCCCTGCAGCCATCCATCTCTGTCTGCGGCAGCAAGGGCAACTGCCACGGCTGACTCAGCCTCCTGGGCATCAGCGAAAGTCACTCGACGCTGGATGAACGCCATACTCGTCCCGAACGGGTTCAGGGGTGTGGCACCGCTCTCGAGGTACTCAACGCCAACCGCGGTCTCCGGAGCCCAACGTGTCATGCCTTCGAGACGGAGGGCGGTCAGCTTTCGGTCGAGCGGCCCGAAGCTGCAGGTCGTGAGCACTAAAGCGGCGACCACGGCAAGACCAACGCCGATCAGGAGTCGACGGCGGTCCTTCATGACCGCACCCTACCCAGCCACTGAATCGGGCAACGGCAACGCCTCTCGAAACTCGCCGATCCGGAGGATCCGCAAAGACTGCGGCAATTGCGGACGGTCGTGCTCGGGAGGCTGAAGCCGAAGGCTACCGTCGCACACCGCGGCAGATCCGGACGTTGTGGTGACCGCTGGTTGGGTCATTCCACCTTGCCGAGCGCGATTGCAGCGACCTCATCCAGCTCTTCTGTTCGCTCCTGGTCCGTTGGGTGCTCGGCGATGCGTTCGAGCATGGGCGTGAAGTGAAGCAGCAATTCCGGAGCAGCGTCCGTTAGCAACAGTTGGATGACCCAGTACTTCCAGAGGTAGTCGTCTCCCTGCAGGATTGGAACCAAGTACGGCGCTATGGGCTGTCCGATCGAACTGAGCAGCGGCGTCAATGTATGGGCGACCGGCCAGTTGGCGTCTCGAATCCACTCGAGAAGCTCGGCAATAACGGGTTGGACGCCCGGCCAGCCGAGTTCGACGGCTCTATCTGCAGCGACAAGATCAAACTTGTTCGCGGGCACGACCGATCGAAGATCCACGCCCAAGAGGCTAGCGGCACTGCGCGCAGTCAGCGGCATTTAGGGCGGTCGTGCTCGGGAGGCCGAAGCCGAAGGCTACCCTCACACACCGCGGCAGAAGCGGTCGTATGCTCGGGAACGCCGCGCCGCAGGCCACCTTCACACACTCTGCGCGGCACTTGAGTCGTCACGGCCCGACCCAGATCTAGACTCATCCGGTGCCCACCCTCAGGCCACTGGTTTGGCTCCCCGTGCTGTGCATCGCCGTTGCCACCCTGAGCTCGGGTTGCAACGCGCTTGACCAGGATCTCAACTTGTTGCGCAAGGACCCGATGGCTACATGGACTAGTCCCGGTGTGATAGCAGAGACACGAAGCGAGACCCCGGCACGCCCCTATGGCGTTATTCCGAGCAGCGAGGCGGTCATTGTGCGCTCACTCACCTTCGCCGACGAGAACGCGGCCCTGACCGCCCAGGCCGCTGCCAGACGCGCCGCTCAGCTCAGCGGATGGAAGATGGAGGAGCCTGCGAACGTGATCGGCTGGAAGCAGATGGAGGGTCGGCTGAGCTCGATCGGCATCACCGGGTCTTTCGACGACGCAAAGGTCCTTGTGATCTCTATCTCGATCTGAAGAACAGCCACAGAACTCGCGGCACGAGCGGACGTTCTTGGGCGCCGCATCACCATCCAAGTTCGCGTAGGCGCGCATCGTCGATTCCGAAGTGGTGACCAACCTCGTGGATCACTGTGCGGCGCACCTGCTCCGCGACCTCGAGGTCGCTGCGACAGACCGCGCAGATGGCACGGTGATAGATGATGATCTGGTCAGGCAGGACCCCGGCGTATGCCGTCGTGCGGCGGGTCAACGGAATGCCGCGGTAGAGCCCCAGCAGGCCCGCCGGCCCGCCGGTGTGGTCAACGGTCACGGCCACGTTACTCATCAGATCAGCTAGCTCCCTCGGCAACCCATCGAGCGCCTCAGCGACCATCGCCTCAAAGCGCTCCTTACCAACCTCGACCATGACGCCATTGTCCGGCAGATACTCAACCCGAGCTCTGCAACCCCCGAGGTGAACCAAGCCCGCCGCGGCATGGCCGGGCGTCTCTGGGTAGACACTGGGTCGCGACGAATCGCCGCGATAAGATCGCGAAATGGAGGATTTGACCACCCAACTGCTTCATTCGGACGTCGACGTCGACTGCCCCAACTGCGGCTTTGTGTTCTGGGTGCGCATGTCTGAGATCATCGTGGAGATGGTGGTCCTGTGCCCGTGTTGCAGGATTAGTGTTCACCTGCAAGACGACCATGGTGGCCTGAGCGTGGCCGGTGCGACTATCGAGAGCATGATCACTGACGCGCTGAAAGGACTCTTCTGATGCGGACCGAGCAGGACCTTCAGGTGGCGTTGCGAGAGCGCTACCGACGGTGCCTAACCCAAGGCTTCGAGACCTTAAGTCACGAGACCGCGCTACTGCGAGCGTGGCTCGCCAAGCAGCCTCAGCTGGTGGCTCTAGTGGAAGAAGCAGCGACGATTGAGCCCGAGCTGGCACGGCTTCGGGTTCAGCTGGCCCTCCAAGACCGAGGCAGGTCGCGCCACCTTGGCGTGGGCAATCATCAATGCCGTGGCCGACGATCCTCAGGGTCAGCAGGGCGTCCTGAAGTTCGGGCACGGACTGAGCTCCAGCAACAATTTGAACGATGCCGCGCGCGAGTTGGTCGAGCGCATCTACCAGCCATTCTTCGACTACCTCATCGACCACGTGGCTGCAGGCAGCAGCGTCCTGTACACGCTCGACCGGTTCGTTCGCTACGTTGAGTGGTTCATCCGCGGAGAGCTGTACAACGCCTATGAGGCTGACACCGCCAACGGCGAAATGGTCTACGACCAAGCCCTGCGGAGGTTCCTCTTCCGAGAAGGGATCAACATGCCCTACAGCCAGGCCAGGAGTGCGTCGGGGCTGTCGGACGTGCTCACGGATCTGGACAGTGAGGACCCTCTCGTCTGCGAGGTCAAACTCTTCACGGGTGACAAACGAGGCATCGCGGGCGGCGTGCATCAAGCCGTTCTCTACGCCCAGGACTACGGCAAACACAGCGCGTACCTGATGATCATGAATCTTACGGGCAGGCCACTGAATCTCCCGAGTGATGTCCGGACAACGCACCTCGCTACCTCGACCTCTCCGGGGTGCGCGTCTACCTCATACCCGTGCGCGGCCTCCCACCTGAGACCTCAGCAAGCAAGGCAGGGCGGGCCAAGCCGATACTCATCACCCGCGCATCCCTTGTCGACCCGGACGGCCAATGACGAGGTTCGATCGCGAAGCCGAGCGCCCCTAGCGGAGCGCACCCTCATCGGCAGATCCGGTCGTTTCGAGGTGCCCATCGCTCGCCCGCCGCATCCGGCCAGTACACCGAACCGGAAAGGGGCGCGCTCCGCCAGGAACGGGCTAGGCGACATCAAAGCCTCAGTTTTCGAGCTGATGTTCCGCCGGGCTCAAGACAGGCACCGTCGAGAGTGTCCAGCGTAGCCAGACGGTACTTGCGCTGCTCGACGCCGCCCGGCCGAAGTGACCGTGTTACCTCGAATGTGACCTTGCCAGGTGACAACTTCAGGTAACGCGGTCGGCGAGAGCCGTGCTTGCTGGACCTCGAAGGTGCCTTTGACAAGGCCTTTCGCATGGAGCGGATGACGGGAATCGAACCCGCACTGTCAGCTTGGGAAGCTGATGTTCTGCCATTGAACTACATCCGCATGCGCCCCGCCCACGGGCCGATGCGCGAGGAGCAGTCTAGCCGGAGCCGGACGCGCCCCGCGAACTCCCCGCGGATTACGCCGACGCGCGCGACAATGGGACGAAACCGCGCAGGTCGGGGCACAACGTCTGCCAGACTGCTTCTGACAACGACTCACGCGCAGCTGGCGACTGCGCAGACCAGGGAGCGAGGCGGGTGACCAGAGAAGACCGGGCCATCACGATCGTCGATCTGATCACGCGCGCCCTCGCAGCGATCGACAACGGCGAACAGGCCGAGCAGATGGTGTGCAGCACGCTGGCCAAGGCTGCGCACGCGGAGATCGCCGTCCTTGTCGGCCTCGACGTCGGACGGAAGCTGCACGTCCACGCGGCCTGGCCCGACCAGCGCAGGGTCGCTGCGTTGGTGGAGGTCATCGGCCACGGTGGACGCCGCTCCGAGGGCAACCTGCACCTCGGCCAGCACCCGGCTCTCGGCGAGATCATCACCATGGGTCCTGATCTCGACCAGAGCCAGCCGCAGGAGCGGGCCCGGCTGCTCGCGCTGTCCCGTCGCGGCGGGTTCAGCCCCGAGGCGCAGGCGCTTTTCGCCGAGGCTGTCGCTCCGGTGATGCTCCTCATGCCCCACGTCGCGGAAGCGTGCAACAAGGAACAGCGCACCCGGACGGCGGCGGACGCGGCCGCGGCCCTGAACCTCACGGCGCGCGAAGTGGAGGTCCTCCAGCTCCTCTCCGAGGGCCTTCTCGCCAGGACGATCGCCGCACGGCTCGGGCTCTCCCCCCGCACGGTGCACAAGCACCTCAGCAACGTCTACAGCAAGCTCGGCGTACACGACCGGCTCGTGGCCGTGAGCATCGCCCGCGCACAGGGCCTGATCGCCGCCTGAGCGGACGGGCGCTACCGGCCGCGGGCCTTGCGCACGGTCTTCTTCAGCAGCCACAGCGGCAGCAGCCACGCACCCAGCGCAGTAACCAGCCACACCACGAGCGTCGCCAGCAGCCACGCCATCGGCCCATCGAACGTGATTCCACCCTCGAGAGAATGGGCGATCGCCAGCGCGATCCCGGTCGAGATCAGGCCCACGCCACCCACCAGCGGCGGCGAGAACTTCGCGGCGAGCTTCGTGACCACCGGCGTGAGCAGGCTCTGCGCCACAGTGAACACCACCACGGCCACGAGAAAACCGCTGACGCCGACGACCATGCCGGGCACCAGCCAGCCGGCGACCAACAGGCCCAAAACGGACGATCCGAAGAAGATCACGGCCAGGATCAGGATTTTCCGCATGAGCGCACAGTAGCCCGCCCAGACCCTTATCGAGACGGCTCGCCCGGCACCCGTCCCCCACTGCTCGGGGATGGCCCCCAACGCACCCCCAAAGCACCCTCGCCGGGGTTCCGGCGCGGTCCTGCCGGGCTTAGGTTCGAGACATGTCGAATCCCCTGGAACCCTCGGACGTGGGCCCCGCCGCCGGCGGCGACCTGACCGCTTCGGATACCGATCGCGACCACGTGATCGCCCTGCTCACCGCCGCCCAGGCCGAAGGACGCCTGACCGCGGCAGAACGCGACCAGCGCATCGCGGCAGCGCGGACGGCCGAAACCTTCGACGACCTGGTGCCGCTCACCCGCGACCTGGTCAGCCCGACCGGCCCAGCTGCCCGTCCGGTCATGAACTACGACGAGAGCCACGGAAGCGAAGAGGCGGACCAGATCGTCGCCATCTTCGGAGGCGCCACCCGCAAGCACCGCTGGAAGGTGCGGCGGAACACCTCGATCCTCGCGATGTTCGGCGGTGTCGAACTCGACCTCACCGAGGCCACCTTCGAGGCCCACGAGCTGACCTTCAACGTGTTCTGCCTCTTCGGCGGCGTGGAGGTCACCGTGCCGCCGGGCACCGACGTGGACAGCAGCGTGATCGCGGTGTTCGGCGGCACCGAGGTTCGCAAGCTCGCCCCGCCGGACGGCGTCGCTCCCCGGATCGTGGTCAAGGGCTTCTGCGGCTTCGGCGGCGTGGAGGTGCGCAACCCGAAGGACCGTAAACGGAGTTGACCCTCGTGGTGCCCGTTTCACCGTCCACAACGACCTCGCGCCTCCCGGCCGCTGACGCGACCGGGGCGCTTGGCTAGATTGGCCGTCATGAGCGACCTGTTCACCCCGACCGCGGACTGGCAACGGTTGTCGCCGGCCTACGCGACAGTCCGGCGCCTCGGGGCGCTCGTCTACAACCTCGTCGCCACCGGGATCGTCTGCCTCGGCACCTCCTTCTTCCTCGACTGGCGCTGGGTAGTGGCGGCGGCGGTCGCCGGGCTGAGCTGGACGCTGTGGCGAGTGATCCGCGCCGGGCGCTGGGTGCGCAGCTTCGGCTACGCCGAACGCGCCGAGGACCTCCTGATCACCCGCGGCCTGTGGAACAAGGAGCTCACCGCGATCCCCTACGGCCGGATGCTGTCGGTCAATGTCGAATCCGGCCCGATCGAGCGGGCCTGGGGCTTGGCGAAGGTACAACTGGTCACGGCCAGCATCCACTCGGCCGGACACATCCCCGGCCTTTCGCAGGCTGACGCCGCGGCCCTGCGGGACCGGCTGATCGTCGCCGGCGAGGCCCAGGCCCTGCCGCTATGACCGAGCCCGTCGCGCCGCCGCCCGACCGGCCAGACGCGAGCCCTCCGGCCGAGGTCACCGAGCGGCCGCACCCGCTCACCCCGCTGATCCGGGGCTGGGTCGTCCTGCTCGCGGTCATCATCGCCTTCGGCCGTGACTACCTGCCGATCGGGCGCGAGCCGCAGCCGCTCCCGCCGCTGCAGTTCCTGCTCGGTGCCGTCGGGGTGGTCGCGGCGGCCAGCGGCATCGCCGGCTACTTCTCCTGGCGGTTCACCCGGTTCGTGATCGACGCCGAGAAACTCCGGATCGACTCCGGCGTGCTGTTCCGGCGATCCCAGCGGGTCGCGTTCGACAAGGTGCAGTCGATCGACGTCGTCCAACCCCTTGCCGCGCGGCTGTTCGGGCTCGCCGAACTGCAGATCGATGTCGGTTCGCACGAGCGGCCCAAGCTGCGCTACCTGAGCCGGGCCAGGGCGTACGCGCTGCGCGACTACCTGCTGGCCCGCGCGAAGGGCGTCCAGGCAGAGGCGGACGCCGCCAGCGACTCCACCTCCGTCCTGGTCGACCTCGGCGCCCAGGACGAGGTGCTGGTCCGCGTCCCCCCGCAGGTCCTGCTGCTCGCCGCCGCCACCTCCCACGAGTTCTGGTCGATCATGGCCACCGGCGTGGTCGCCGCCGTCATCGGGATCACCTTCAACCAACCCTGGCTGGTACTGGTGATCGCCATTCCCACCGCCAGCACCCTGATCGGGTTCGTCGGACGCCGGGTGACCAGCCAGTTCAACTACACGCTCTCCCGGCGCGCCCACGGCCTGAGGATCTCCCGCGGCCTGACCAGCCTGACCAGCCAGTCGCTGCCGCCGCGGCGCGTGCAGGCCGTGCAGATCAGCCAGTCGCCGGTGTGGCGCCGGCTGGGCCTGTACCGGATCGACCTCGAGGTGATCGGCTGGGGCCACGTCACCGACAACGAGAACAAGACCGGCGTCTCGACCATCCTGCTGCCCGCCGGCACCATCGCGCAGGTGCGGGTGGCGCTCGCAGCCCTCTGGCCACGGGCCGACTTCGAGTCCGTCGAGCTCCACCAGCCACCGGCCCGCGCCCGCTGGCTGCATCCGCTGGCCCAGCCGTTCCTGCGCTGGGGGCACGACGATGCGCTGGTCGTTTCCCGCCACGGGTGGCTGGTGCGGCGCTGGCAGGTGGTGCCGCACGCCCGGATCCAGTCCGTCCGGATCACCCAGGGCATGGTGTCCCGGACGCTCGGCCTGGCAGGTCTGGAGTTCCACACCGCCGGCGGCCAGATCATGCCCCACGCGCCCGGTCTGGACGCGGCGCACGTCCTGGAGCGGCAGTCAGAACTGCTGCGCCTCGTCCACCATCCCGCGGAGGTGGACGTCAGCGACGCTGATCCCGGTCAGGCGGACGCCGGGCCGGAAGCCCTGCGCGCCGACCACGCCGAGGACACCATCTCGTCGAGCGAGTAGCTCATCCTCCAGCCCAGGTCGGCCGCAGCCGCCGACCCGTCGGCGACGATCCGCGCCGGGTCGCCCGGACGCCGCGACGCGATCTCGGGCGTGAACTCGATCCCGGTGACCCGCGCCATCGCGTCCATGATCTGCCGGATGCTCAGCCCGTCCCCACTTCCCAGGTTGTACGCCGGACGCAGCGGCCGTCCCTCGGCGAGAGCCAGTGCCGCCGCGACGTGGCAGTCGGCGAGGTCGCCCACGTGCACGTAGTCGCGCACGCAGGTGCCGTCGGGGGTCGGGTAGTCCTCGCCGTTGATCCGCGGAGTGCGTCCGGCCAGCAGGGCCTCGATCACCAGCGGGAACAGGTTGTGCGGGCTCGCGTCATAGACCTCGTCTGTGGCCGAACCCACCACGTTGAAGTAGCGCAGGCTCACGCCGCGGAAGCCCTCCGTGGCCCGGACGACATCCTTGATCAGCCACTCGCCGATCAGCTTCGACTCCCCGTAGGGCGACTCGGGGTGGTTCGGAGAGTCCTCGGTGACCAGTTCGGTGTCGGGCGTGCCGTAGACCGAGGCCGAGGAGGAGAAGACGATCCGGCCGACCCCTGCGTCCGTCATCGCCTGGAGCACGCTGGCTGTCCCGGTCACGTTCTGCGCGTAGGTATGCAGTGGTCGCTGCACCGAGACCCCCGCGTACTTGAACCCGCCGACGTGGATCACGCCGGTGCAGCCGTGGTCCCGCAGCACGTCGGTCACGGTCGTGGTGTCCAGGAAGTCGGCCTGGATGAACGGGACGTCCGGCGGCACGAATGCCGCGATTCCCGAGGAGAGGTCGTCCAGCACCACCGGCGCCAGCCCCTTTGCCTGCAGGGCCCGCACCACATGCGCCCCGATGTATCCGGCTCCGCCGGTAACCAGCCACGTCGTCACGCCAGCGAGTCTATGGGAATGGGATCGCTCTCGAACCTGCGCTGGTTAGTGTTGACCCATGCAAAACCAACCCGTGCTGGGCATCGACATCGGCGGCTCCGGGATCAAGGGCGCCCTGGTTGACCTGGAGGCCGGCGACTTCGCGGCGGAGCGAGTGCGCATCCCCACCCCCGAGACGTCGACCCCCGCGAACGTGGCCGACGTGGTCGGCGAGATCGTGGCCCAGTTCGCCGACCAGATGGGCGACGGGCCGATCGGCGTGACGATCCCCGCAGTGGTCACCCACGGCATCACCCGGTCGGCGGCCAACATCCACAAGTCCTGGATCGACGCCCCCGCCGAGCAGATCTTCGCCGAGCACCTGGGTCGCGAGGTCGTCCTGGTCAACGACGCGGACGCGGCCGGCGTCGCCGAGGTGATGTTCGGCGCGGCGAAGGGCCACCAGGGCCTCGTCCTGGTCACCACGCTCGGCACCGGCATCGGCAGCGCGCTGATCTACCGCGGCGTCCTGGTGCCGAATACGGAACTCGGCCACCTCGAGATCGACGGCCACGACGCCGAGAGCCAGGCGGCCGCGTCCATCAAGACGGCGCTCGGGCTCTCCTACGACGAGTACGTGCCGCGGCTGCAGCGCTACTACGAGACCGTGGAGGCCCTGTTCTGGCCGGACCTGTTCGTGGTCGGCGGCGGCGTCTCGAAGGCGTCCGACAAGTTCCTGCCGAAGCTGAACCTGCACACCCCGATCGTGCCCGCCCACCTGCGCAACCGCGCCGGCATCATCGGCGCCGCGTGGCTGGCCGCGGACAAGGCGGATCACCCCGAACGCGCGGTCTGACAGACCGAATTGGGGACGGTTCCTAACTCGGTCCACCGCCTGAGGATGGACCGAGTTAGGAACCGTCCCCAACCTGGTCCAGCCGGGTCACATACGCTCGGGGGCCTCGATGCCGAGCAGGTCGAGACCGAGCGCGAGCACCCGGCGAGTGGCCGCGCACAGCGCCAGCCGGGACGCCCGCAGGTCGCCCTCGCTCTTCAGCACGGGGCACTGCTCGTAGAAGGAGCTGAGCGCGCCGGCGAGCTCGTAGAGGTAGCCGCACAGCCGGTGCGGCTGGAGCGTCTCGCCCACCTGGGCGACGACCTCACCGAACCGGGACAGCAGCAGCGCCAGCGTGTGTTCTGCGGGCTCGGTCAGCACCGTGACCGTGTCGTAGCCGAACCCCTCCGCCTCCGCCTTGCGCAGGATTTGGTTCACCCGGGCGTGCGCGTACTGCAGGTAGGGCCCGGTGTCACCGGTGGTGGCCACCATCCGCTCCGCGTCGAAGGTGTAGTCCTTCTGCAGGCCGTTGGACAGGTCGGCGTACTTGATCGCCGCCAGCGCGATGGACGGCGCCGCCTCCTGTTCGGCCGCGTCCAGCAGGCTGTTCAGGGTGACCGCGGTGCCCTCGCGGGTGGAGAACTTCTTGCCGTCCGCACCGAGAACCTGGCCGAACCCGACGAACTCCGCGCTCACCTCGTCCGGAAGGTAGCCGGCCCTCCGCGCGACCGCGAACACCTGCTCGAAGTGGTAGGTCTGAGGCGCGCCGACCACGTAGATCAGCCGGTTCGCGTGCAGCGTGCCGACCCGGTGCCGAATCGCGGCGAGGTCGGTGCACGTGTAGCCGAAGCCCCCCTGGGCGTTACGGATGATCGCCGGAGCCGGGAAGCCGTCGGTGAACACCGCCAGCGCACCGGCGTCCACCACGGCGATGCCCCGGTCCTCGAGATCAGCCGCGACCACCGGCAGGTCCGCGTTGTAGATCGACTCTCCGGCCAGGTCGGCGTCGGTGAGCAGCACGTTCATCCGCCGGTAGGTGGCGTTGAAGCCGACCAGGGAGACATCGATCAACTGCTGCCAGATGCGCCGGGTCTCCTCGTCCCCCGCCTGCAGCTTGACGACCCGGGCCCGAGCCCGGTCAGCGAACTCCTCCGACTCCTTCAGGTGGGCGTTCGCGCGCTGGTACAGCGCCTCGGCGCCGGGAAGGTCGAGCGTGCTGAGGTCCAGGCCCTCGTCCAGGGTCTGCTCCACGAGCATGCCGAACTGGCGCCCCCAGTCGCCGATGTGGTTCTGCGGGATCACCGTGTGGCCCTGCGCGCGCAGGACCCGGGTGAAGCAGTCGCCGATGATCGTCGAGCGCAGGTGGCCGACGTGCATCTGCTTGGCCACGTTGGGCGATGAGTAGTCGACGACGACCCTCAGCGGTTCGTCGACGGTGCTGATCCCCGCACCCGGTTCGGTAAGCACCTGGGTGGCCGCCTCGGCCAGCACCTCGGCCCGGATGCGCAGGTTGATGAAGCCCGGACCGGCGACCTCGAGGGGCTCACACAGGTCGGAGAGATCGATCTGCTCGACGAGCCGGGACGCCACCTCCCGCGGCGGGCGACCCTCGGCGTTGGCCAGACGGAGCGCGACGTTGGTCTGGAAGTGGCCGAATTGGGGACGCGTCGCCGGGCGCAGTTCCGGGTCGATCCCGGCCGCAGCCTGGACGCGTTCACTCAACACCGAAGGCAGGGACAGCATGGCCGCCATTTTCGCACGGCGTGACGACCCTCCCCGTCCTCGCCCAGCCGCGACCGGAACTCGTACGCTCCGAGGTCTGAGAACCCGCGCGACGCGTCCGCCCGAGGGGTCTGCGACGGCGTAAGATCCGCGCCTGGGGGCACTCCGCCGGACGCGATCCGGCGATGGAGGCCCTCGGCAGAATCCTGAGAGCATGCTAAATTTCAGAGAAGACCGGGCTTTCAGCGGAGGGGCTGCAGGTCCGCACGAGCGGAGGGCGATCGTGACGCGGTTGTGGGGCCGGCTGAGCCGTGTGCTCGCGGTGCTCGCCACCCTCTCGCTGCTCCTCGGAATCGGACCTGCGCTGAAGGCCGACGCCAACCCCGTCCTGCCCGACCCGCCGGTGACACTGAGCGCCAGCCAGCGCTCCACGCTCGCGATCCTCTCCTGGCCGGCCGTCGATGGAGCAAAGGGCTACGCCGTCGAGTACGACACCGACGCGGCCTTCCCCGCGTCCACGCGCCTGACGACGGCCGACACGGTCATCGTCGTCTCCGGACTCACCCCGGAGACCACCTACTTCGCCCGGGTGGCCAGCTGGGACCCGCAGACCGACGCCGTCGGCGACTGGAGCCTGGCGATCAGCTACACCACCGGGCCGCGTGAGTTCGCCGTGGCCCCGCCCGTGGTCACACTCTCCGCGGCGACAAGCACGTCCATCACGGCCGATTGGTCGACGGTCGAAAAGGACGCCCGTTACCAGGCGAAGATCGGCAAACAGCCCGATGCGCTGGGGGACGCGGTGAGCGTCAAGGATCCGACCGCCACGTTCGACGGGCTCGACCGGACCACCACCTACTACGTGAGCGTGCGCGCGGTCGACGCAGCCGCCGACCCGGTCACCGCCTGGTCCGCACCGGTGCCTCTGGAGACCCCGGAGGCGCTTCCGCTCCGGGTGGGCAGCTTCAACATCAAGTGCTACAGCTGCCGCGAGAAGGGGGAGAAGAGCTGGGCGCAGCGCAAGTCGGCGGTCGTGTCCACGATCCTGGGCCAGACGCCGGACGTGCTCGGCGTGCAGGAGGCGTCCCAGGGCCGGATGCGCGGACGCAACGTCTCCCAGTTCATCGACCTGGTCAACGGGCTGGGCGCTCCGTACGCGGTCACCAACCGCTCCCGCGTGGGGCGCGGCGCAGGACTCGACAGCCGGATCATCTACAACACCGAGACGATGACCCTGATCAAGCAGGGGTCTGTGCTCCTGCCGACCGGGAAGGGCGCGAACATCCGGCGCTACCTGGTCTGGGCGACGTTCCGGCAGAACTCCACCGGGAAGGTGTTCCTGTTCGGCAACACCCACCTCGACAACGGCAAGAAGGTGAAGGCCCTCCGGCTGCGTCAGGTGAAACTGATCACCAGGACCCTGAAGCGGATCTCCGGCGGCAAGCTGCCCACGATCATGGTGGGCGACTTCAACACCCACAAGTGGATCTCCGGCGGCAACAAGCCCTACGACGCGATGGTTTCCGCCGGCTACCTCGACCCGCTCGGCAACACCTACAAGAGCCGGCACTCCGCTCCCGGCGCGTTCGTCGAGTCCCGGATCAACACGAACTACTCCAGCACGAACGGCTACGAGCGGAAGGCCCGCAAGCTGCCGTACATCAACGGCACCTACCTCGACTACATCTTCGTGACGAAGATGCGGGTGGCCGAGTGGGAGACCGTGGTGAAGGTCGACCGCAGCGGCCGCTACATCGGCACGATCCCCTCCGACCACAACATGGTTCGGGCCACGGTCTACCTTCCCTGACCCCGGCCGAAGTCTTCAGGGCCGCTTGAGGGTGCCTGCCCGCGGGATGGTCCGGGCCGGGCAGCTGAGCTTACGATCGAAGCCCCCCTCGCAATTCTCGGATCTGGGAGTTCTCGTTGAAGACGAACACGCGCGCGCTCATCGGCTGGCTGGTCAGCGTCCTGCTGCTGATCGGCCTCGCCCCGGCGCACAGCGCTGCAGCCGCCCTGCCGAAGCCGACCGGACTGAAGGCGCTGAGCACCAGCACCACGGCGATCGGGCTCGCCTGGACTCCGGTCGAAGGAGCGCCGCTGTACCGGGTGCAGTACTCGAAGTCGTCCTCGATGAGCGGCTCGAAGTACCTCACGGTGGACACGGCGTCCGCCGAACTGACCGGCCTCTCCGCGGGCAAGACCTACTACATCAAGACGCGTGTGGTCAGCGCGGACGGGGCGGGGCTCAGTTCGTACTCCGCAGCCCTGACGGTGAAGACCAGATCCTCCGGCTACAGCTACCTTGCTCCGACCGGCCTCGCCGTGACTGCCGCCACCCCGACCAGCCTCGCGCTGAGCTGGAACAGCCGCGGTGAGGGGATCCGCTATCGGGTGAGCTGGAGCAAGAGCTCGACGTTCAGCGGTGCGAAGTACATCCGCGAGACCAGCACGAGCCTCACCCTCACCGGGCTGGACCCCGCCACCAAGTACTACCTCAAGGTCCGGGTCATCACGACGTCCGGCTCGAACCTCAGCGCCTACTCGCCGAAGATCTCTGCCACCACCAGCAGCGACCTCGACCTGGCCGCCCCCGCGGACCTCACCCTGGTCAAGGCGGCACGGACCGCGGTCGCGCTCGCCTGGACGGCAGCGGACGAGGCCACCACCTTCGACATCCAGTACTCCCGGTACTCCTCGATGAGCAGCTCCGCCCACGCGTCCGCCGCCGGCCGGGACGCCGAGGTCTCGGGTCTCACCAAGGGCGTCACCTACTACTTCCGGATCCGCGCGGTCAGCAAGGACGGGGTGGCGCTCAGCCCCTACTCGTCCACCATCAGCGTGAAGACTCCGACCAGCACGAGCTCGACCTATCTCCCGCCGTCCGGCCTTGCCGTGATCGCGGACGCACCCGCGAAGCTCACCGCGACCTGGAAGTCCCGGGGCACGGGCCTGACCTACCAGGTCCAGTACAGCACCGACCCGGGGATGGCGAACGGTCTCACCACCTCGACCACCTCGACCAAGGTCTCGATCGGCGGGCTCACCCCCTCCACCACCTACTACCTGCGGGTACGCGTGATCACCAGCTCCGGCACCGCCCTGAGTTGGTACAACCGCCCTGTCGTCGAAGCCTCCACCAGCGACGCCGAACCGACGAAGCTCGTGGTCGCCTCCTACAACATCAAGTGCGCGAACTGCTACGGCGGCTACGAGAACGAGGGCACGTGGTACGAGCGGCGCGACGTGGTCGTGGCGAACGTCCTCGCCCAGAAGCCGGACGTGATCGGTTTCCAGGAGGCCTCCCAGGCCTGGCTCGAGGACGCCGACGGCAACAAGGTGAACCTCTCCCAGTTCGAGGACCTGGTCAAGCGCATGGGCGCGCCCTACAAACTCACCAACACGGCCCGCAACAACTGCGTGAAGTCCACCACACCCTCGAACTGCACCTACAAGGACCAGGGCGCATCGCAGGGCACGAAGATCATCTACAACAGCGACGTGCTGACCCTCCTGGCCCAGGGCTCGAAGAAGCTCACCGAGTTGCGGGCCAAGGACAACGACCGTTACGTCGCCTGGGCGATCTTCGAGCACAAGGCGACGGGCAAGCGGTTCTTCTTCGCCGACACCCACCTCGAGCACATCGCCGACACCGCCGGGTCGACGACCTGGTACGACCTGAAGGTCACCCAGACCAAGGAGGGCCTGGCCGAGATCGCGGCGCACAACCAGGGCCTGCCGACCTACTTCGTCGGCGACTTCAACTCCAACAAGTGGTCGCTGCCGGCGAACGGGCCCTACGACGCGGTGCGCGCCACCGGACTGATCGACCCGCTCGGAAACACCTACCGCTCGACCACGACCGCGCCGGGCGCAATCGTCCAGAAGCGGATCCGCACCAACTTCTCCAGCTACAACGACTACAAGCGGAAGGCGCCGTCGTTCAGCTACATCAACGGCACCTACATCGACTACGTGTTCACCTCACCCGGGATCGAGGTGCCGGAGTGGGAGACGGTCGTGGACGTGGACGCCGACGGCAACTTCATCGGGACCATCCCGTCCGACCACAACCTGCTGCGGGTGACCACGACGCTGCCGTGAGCCATCCCCGCCCGTGGCGGCCGGGAGGTCAGCCGCGGGCGAGGAGCCGGTCGATCACCCGCTCGGCGGAGTGGCCGTCGTCGTAGGGGTTGAAACGCTGCTGCCAGGCCCGGTACGCCTCGGCGTAGCGCGGCGCCTCTGCCTGCATGGCCAGGATCGCAGCACCCACCTCGTCCTGGGTGCTCAGCAGCGGCCCGGGCGCGACCGGGGCGAGGTCGAAGTAGACCCCCCGCAGCGAGTCCCGGTACTCCTCGATGTCGGGGACGAAGAACAGCATCGGCCGGCCGGTCACCGAGAAGTCGAACATGACCGAGGAGTAGTCGGTGATCATCGCGTCCGCGGCGAGGAACAGGTCGGTGATGTCGGGGTAGCTGGTCACGTCGATGATGCCGGGAAGGATCACGTCCGCGCCCGCCTCCATCGTCCGGGAGTGACCACGCAGCAGCAGCACGTAGTCGTCCCCGAGGTCCGCCACCAGTCGCTCCAGGTCGAGGAACGTCACCATCTCCGCGCGGTCCTCACGCCAGGTCGGCGCGTAGAGGACGGCGATCTTGTCCTCCGGAATGCCGAGCTGACGGCGCATCGGTTCACGCGGCGCGGTCAGCAGCAGGTCGTTGCGCGGGTAGCCCTCCTCCCAGATCGGCCGCTTCCAGTCGTAGGCGCTCTTGAAGATCTCCGAGCTGTGCGGGTTCTGGGACAGCAGGACGTCCCAGTTCGACCGCTCCTTGAGCAGGGCCCGGCGCATCACGATGTCCGTCGAGGGGCGATCCAGCCCGATCCGCTTGAACATGCTCCCGTGCCAGGTCTGGAGCACCACCTGGTACGGCATCCGCTGGAAGGACCGCTGGAGCCACTCGTTGGTGATCACGTACTTCGAGGTCTGCCGGGCCTCCCACCAGGCCTCCGTACCGCGGACGACCGGGATGGCACCCTCGGGCACAGCCACCGCGGCGTCGATCACCCCCCAGTAGCGCGGGACGTCGGGGAACCGGGCCGCCACCTCGCGGTCGAGCGCGAACGGATTGCAGTTCGCCTGCTTGCCCCCGAACGACTCGAAGTAGAACTGGTGCCTGCCCTGCATCGACGAACTCGTGTAGAGCTCGCGGAGCCGGCCCTGGTTGAAGCTGCCGAACTCCGACGCGGTCTGGGACGCGGACAGCGTGCAGGCGAGGCGCCGGCCCTCCGCCACGCCGAGGTGGCAGGTGAACAGGTCGAGCACGTCGCGTTGCGGCGCCTGCGCGATCACGCCGGCGTCCGCTGCGACCCGGAACCACGTCCCGTCGGGCCGCTGGCCGCGCAGCGTGTACCGGCCGGACATCGGCGGGACACCGCGCCGGCCCCAGGCGGAGGCGAGCCATGAACCGTACGCCTCGAAGGTCCGGTCCGGCCGCACCTCGATGCTCATCGATCGCCGGGCCCTGCCCCCGACGAGGGTCAGCTGCGGCTCCGCGAGGTCGCCCAGCACCACGCCGGAGACCCTCACCCCCGGCACCGGTTCGTGCTCGATCGAGACCGCGGTGACCACGAGCATCGCCTCGGTGTCCCACAGCCGGAACACCCCGCCCTCACCGGTGTCGGCGAGCGGCGGCGTCGCCGGCCACGCGACCGGCGCGAGCGGGTCGATCGTCGACCGGGCGGTGTGTTCGTGACCGCGGGTGTCCGTGACCACCACGAAATGGCTGATCACCGGCAGCACGTCCCCGACCTCGGGGGTGTAGCGCCCCTCGTCCTCACCGGCCTCGGTGATCCCCGAGGGCCCGGCGGGATCCACCGGCGGCAGCGTCCCGGCGAGCCGGTACCGGCCGGGCGCGACGGCGGTGGCCCGCAGCGGGGTCACCCCCTGGACCGAACGGAGCTCTGCGCTTGCGAACTCCGGGCCCGCGCAGACCACCTCGAGGGAGACCTCGCGGCCGTCGAGGCGCGGGTTCTCGACCCGTACCCGGGGCCTGCCCACGCGGAATTGCAGGCCGTTCCGGTCGTCCCACTCGGGAAGTGCCTGCACCCCGTCCTCGAACGTCCGGGGGAAGAGGTAGTACGCCGACGACAGCGACGTACGGCGGGTCAGCGTGCCCTTCGCGCGATGGCCTTCAGAGGAGATCAGGATCTCAACGGTCCAGCGCTTGGGCCGGCCGAGCGCCCACAGCGCGGCCGGATCGAACCGGGCGACGAAACCCGACTTGGTGTAGTCGTCCATGGCGGCGCTGAGCCGGCTGTTGGCCAGCGGCTCGTCGTAGTTCTCGACCTCCGCCTCGACCGGCGGCACACCGAGGGCGGTCAACCGCACCCGGACGGTCGGAGGGGTGTCGGTGTAGCCGTGTCCCCGCTCGAACGCCCAGCCGCTCAACTCGAACCGGCCGTCCGGCAGCCAACGGGCCGCGTGCAGGTTGCCCACCCAGCCCAGCTGGAGCGGGGTGACCGTGTTCACGGTCCGCCGCACGAGGTGACGGCCGGTCGTGTACGCACGCTGGATGCGCGGATCGCTCGACCGGGAGAGTCGGGACGGTATGCGCCGCGCATACCTCAGCCATCGGGACGGGTGGACGGGCAACACGTGCTCCTTCAGTAACGTTCGGTTCAGCTGATCGTGGTGGGATTCGCCCTCGCCTGCTCGATCATTCCAGCAATGGCGATCGACTCAGCCTGACGGAAGCGGAACGACTCGCTCAGGGAGTTGCGGATCATCCAGGCGAACTCGGCAAGTTCGTAGCGCAGACCGTCGCCATCGAACTTGTAGTAGTACTTCTTGTTCTGCCTGCTGTCCTCGAACCGCGCCTCGAAGTACTCGGTGAGCCACCACGGCGCCGGCACGTAGACGTACCCGCGGGCGCCGGCGACGATGAGTTCGCCCTCGGCCTTCACGCCCAGGCCGGTGCGCGCGGACGCGACGGCCGAGGGGTAGGTGAGGTCGATCCGGGAGAACACCTCGACCTCGGACCCGTCCGGGCGCAGCGAGGTGGTGCGGATGTCGGTGAACTCCGTGCCGAGCAGCTTCACCGCGGCAAGCAGCGGGTAGGTGGCCAACTCGGAGATGCTGCCGCCCGCCGAGCCGTGCAGCTCGCGGCCGTCGTGGACCAGCTTGGTGAAGGTGGCGTCCACCGACCTGATCCGGCCGATCGAGCCGCTCCTGGCCACGGCGACCATGCGCTGGAAGCCGGGCGCGAACGCGGTCTTGACCGCCTCGAGCAGCACGACCCCGCGCTCGGCCGCCCGCTCGTACAGGTCGGCGGTCTCGGCCCTGGACAACGTCATCGGCTTCTCGCACAGGACGTGCACCCCGGCGTCGATGGCCTGCCGCGCGTAGTCGTAGTGGGTCTCGTGCGGGGTCGCGATGTAGACCGCGTCGACGTGCTTGAGCAGGTCGGCAAGGTGCTCGTTGGCCCACTCCAGTTCGAGCCGCTCCGCGAACTCCTTGGCCGCCCCGTAGCGGCGGCTGAAGACGGCCTCGACCGACACGCCGGAGACGAAGCGCGCCTCGGCGACGAAACGGGCGGCGATCCGTCCGGACCCGACCACGCCTACCCGGATCACGCCGGAGCTCTCGTTGCGCAGCTGGGTGCTGGACACCCCCTTGGTCCGCTCGAGGTAGACCACGTCGCAGTAGTCGCGAAGGTAGTCGAACTTGCCCAGCCAGTCCGAGCCGATCGCGAAGATGTCGATGCTGTGCTTCTGGATGTCCTGGACCTTCTGGCCCTCGTACTCCTCGATGATGATCTCGTCGGCGAGCCCGGACTCGGTCACGTTGCGGATCCGCTCCATGAGGCTCTGGGCCACGTTCAGCTTGCCGCGCGAGTCGTCGTAGTTCTCGGTGGTGACACCGACGATCAAGTAGTCGCCGAGCGCCTTCGCCCGCTCCAAGAGCCTCCGGTGACCCTCATGGAAGAGATCGAAGGTGCCGTAGGTGATGACTCGCACGTGCCTCGCTCCTGCGTCGGGTGGTCCTGCCTAGACTATGCCACGACCGAAAGGAAACCATGCCACGGAAGAACCTCGCCAGAGCGGCCGTTCAGGAGGCGAGGGCGGCAGTCAGCGGCACCTGGCTGGGACATCGGCTGAGCCGGGCCACTCTCGACCGCAGGGATGACCCGATCCCGACCGGCGCCACCTTCCCGGACGCGCGCTACATCATCCTGGTCGGAGGGATTCCCCGGCACTACGCGGGCCGCACGGCGTCCATCCTCACCAAGACCCGGCTCTGGTACGAGACCGCCGGTATCGAGTCGACCATCGTGGCCCAGTTCAGTTCGGCCGAGCTGGACGACATCGCCCACGGCCTGCGCGAGAAGGGCATCCTCGCGCCGGGCGTCCAGCTCGCCAGCCTGCACGACTTCTACCCCGACGACACCAGCCACGACGGCCCCGCGATCGAGCACCCGCTGGAGGAGCCGGGCCTGCGCTGGATCAAGGAGAAGGAGCAGCCGGTCTACCGGTTCTTCGACGAGCACGGCGTGTACCGCATGTACAAGCGTCTGGACTACGACGGCCGACTGATCGTGCGCGACTGGTTCAACGAGACCCGCTCCCGCACCCGCAGGGACGAGTTCCGCGCCGACGGCACCCTGAAGCGGACGGTCTACTGGGGGCTGGAGACCAACAAGCCTCGACAGGACATCTTCTACTCGCACAGCGGCGTGCCCCTGTTCAACCACTGGACAACCGAGTCCGCGGACGGCCTGCGGATGGAGACCCAGCGGGTCACCCATTTCGACGAGTCGGGGGCGCCCTCGCGGGTCGAGTTCGGGTACGAGCCGGTCCTGCACGCCTGCCTCGACAACCTGGTCGGCGACGGCCTTGCCTTCATCACCGGCGAGGCGCGGGTCACCGACGAGACACTGCTCAACTACCACCGCCCCAACGTCAGGAAGCTGTTCGTGCTGCACAACGCGCACATCACCGAGCCCTACCTGGACGTCCACAAGATCCGCCCGGTCTACCAGCCGATGCTCTCCCGCCGGCAGGACTCGGACGCGATCGTCTTCCTCACCCGCACCCAGCGCGCCGAGGCGGAGGTGCACTTCGGAAAGCAGCCGAAGTTCCGGGTGATCCCCCACTCCGCCCAGGAGCCCACCCTCGACCCGACGGTTGCGCGCGACCTGAAGCGGGTGATCATGATGGCGCGCCTCGACCAGCAGAAGCAGGTCGACCATGCGATCGACGCGTTCAAGCGCGTGGTGGCGGAGGTTCCGGACGCGAAGCTCGACGTCTACGGACGCGGCGTGCTGCAGGCCAGCCTCACCGCCCAGATCAAGCGGCTCGGGCTGCAGAAGTCGGTGACGCTGAAGGGCTACACCACCAACCCGCACGCCGCCTACCAGGGCGCCGGGCTGTGCATCATGACCAGCCGGTACGAGGGAGCGCCGCTGACCCTGCTGGAGAGCCTGATGCACGAGACCCCAGTGATCAGCTACGACCTGAAGTACGGCCCGGTGGACATCATCACCGACGGGTTGAACGGGTTCCTCGTGCCCTACGGCGACACGAAGGCGATGGCCGCAAGGATCGTCCAGGTGCTCAAGGACCACGAGCTGCACGAACGGCTGATCGCCTCGTCGCGCCTGTCCGCGGCGAACTTCCGCGAGGACGTGTTCGTACAGCGCTGGGCGGGCCTGTTCAGCTCGCTCGCGGATGCCCCGCGCTGACTTCGCAGACCCGAGCCGAGGGGTGACGGCAGGCAGTAAAGTTCGCTCATGCCGTCTCCCAGAGCCTTCCTCCGCAAGACCCAGGACCGCGCGCAGTCACTCCTCGGCGGCGCCCGGCGCCGATCAGCGCTCCTCCTCGATTCGGCGGCCAAGGGGCTCCAGGCACGTGATTCGGAAGCTGTGGAACCGGCCAGTCTCGAGGAGTTGATCGGCAACGGCGCGGGCATGACGGCATCGCTGATCAGGCTGGCCCGCGAGCACGTCGCGTCCGAGGACCCGTCGCTCGCGCTGGCGATCGGCTACTCCCTGCGGGAGCACCCCGAGACCAGGGCCTCGGGCAACCTCGTGCTGGGCATCACCCACCTCGGGCTCTCCCACGCCCCCGCCGCCTGGCAGGACCTGCGCCAGGTGGACGACCCGGCGATGGTCGCCCTGGCGAGCGAGGAGTGGTTCGAGGCAGGGTTCAAGTGCGATCCCGAGGCTGCGGCCGCGATGCTCGAGCGGGTGATCGCCGAAGAGTTGCTCGGCGGGCAGAAGAGCGTCCAGCTGCTCAAGGTCGCCCGGCTCGCCCTGGCCAGTGGACGCGAGGACCTCGCTCGCCAGATCACGGACCACTGCCTCGCGCGGCCGAACCTGCCCCCGGAGTCCGCATCGAAGCGCTGGCTGGACATCCTCACCACCTGGTACAGCGACGGCGCCCGGCGGGTGCCGCAGCAGGCGCTGCCCGCGGACGTCAGGTTCGGCGTCCTGAACTACAAGCAGCCCGACAACTCCTCACGGAACGTGGGCGACTGGGTGCAGACCATCGCCTCGCTCGGCCACCTGGTGCGACACCAGCCGCTCCGGTTCGTCGGGGAAGACCCCGACCTGGTCGAGTTCGTTGAGGAACTCGCCGCCTCGGTCAAGACCGAGCGGAAGCTCCCCCTCAGCCCCGAGCGCACCGTCCAGCTCCTGGAGGTGCAGCGCGACGCGTCCACGCTGCAGGAACTCCCCGACGGCACCTGGATGCTGGCCTTCGGCTGGTTCATGCACGACACCTTCGAGCTCGGCTACAACTTCCCGTTCAACGCGGCGATCCGGCCGATCTTCATTTCGTTCCACCTCAACCGCACCGACATGCTCACCGACGAGGTCGTCGAGTACCTGCGCAGGTACGGGCCGATCGGGTGTCGCGACTGGCACAGCGTGATCGCCCTGCAGGCGGTCGGTGTGCCGGCCTTCTTCTCCGGCTGCATCACCACCACCGTCGACACGGTCTTCCCTCCCGGCGACCCGGCGCAGAAGACCCATGTCGGCTACGTCGATTACGCCGGGATGACCGCGGAGGCCGGAGAGCACGTGCGCGAGCAGTCGATCCGCGACGTGCGGACGCGGCCGATCGCGGAGAACCTCCGCCTGGCGCGGTCCTGGGTCGCCGACTACAACGAGAAGTACCGCAAGCTCTACACCTCGCGCCTGCACTGCTACCTGCCCGCCACCTCGGTCGGCTGCGAGGTGGTGTTCGAGCCAGCGAACCGGTCCGATATCCGCTTCGGCGGCCTGATCGACCTGGACTCGGCCGGGTTCGAGGCAATCCGCCAGGGCATCCTCGACCGGCTGGCCGGCGTCTTCGACCTGATCCTCGCCGGGAGCCCGGAGGAGGACGTGTACGCGCACTGGCGCGAGGCCTGCGCAGAGGACGTCGCCCGCGCGGAACGGTACCTCGCCGACCAGGACTACGAACTCGGCCCGCAGCCCGACGCGTTCCCGACCCGGCTCGCCAACCACAAGCAGGTGGCCCTGGTCACGGTCGAGTCGGGCGAGGCTGCGCAGGTCCCGGTGGCGCTGTCCATGCTGGCCGCGCACGGCCCGGCCGGGCTCGGGGTGCTGCTCGTCGGCTCGGACGCGCGAAAGCTGGACGCGACGGCGCTCTCCGCGGCGTGCGGTCTGCAGGTCGAGACCCTCACCCCCGGCGACCTCAAACTCAGCGCCTACCGGCTCGCCGACCCGAACTGGCGCC